>Ga0210391_10001205_pt1 | contig 24002 bp, 21 predicted proteins | sample IncBWC12OmetaG_FD_160573 | JGI IMG/M metagenome (GOLD analysis project Ga0210391, IMG submission 160573) | Forest soil microbial communities from Barre Woods Harvard Forest LTER site, Petersham, Massachusetts, United States - Inc-BW-C-12-O ...
CAAAGCGGCGCCACGGTGCTGGGCGCCGCCCCGCCGAATGACACCTTCGGCTATGGCCGGGTCAATGCACTGGGCGCGCTGGCCACCGTGCCCACCCCCACGATGACTGCGTTGGCTGATGCCAGCAGTTCCGGCAGCGCCAGCACCATGCCGCAGCCCTTCACGGTCAGCGGCACCGGCGCACTGCATTTCAGCGTCAGCAGCAGCAACACCGCCCTGGTACCCAACGCCATCGTGACTGCCGGAACACCCGGCGTCACGCTCTCCTCAGGCTGTGGCACCACCACGCTCAGCTGCACCTTGCTCGTCACCCCGGCGCTGGGTCAGAGCGGGACCGCGACGCTCACCGTCTCGACCCTGGATGGCGCAAATCGCGCAGCCTCCGCACAGCTGGTATTGACGGCAACCGATCCGGCCCCGGCGCCGCCCCCCAGCGGGGGTAGCGGCAGTTCCGGCGGCAGCGGCAGCACCGGCAACGGCAGCACCACGAGTACTAGCGGCGGCGGTGGTGGCGGGGGCGGCGCGCTGCAGGGCTGGGCGCTGCTGGGCCTGGTGCTGGCCCTGTGGTCAAAGGTACAAGGTGAGCTTCAGCACGCCCGAGAAGGGCTCAAGCGGATGCACCTGAATGCCATCCACCCCCGCGGCCGGTTCACCCGCAAGGCGCGAGGTGTAGTAGTAGGCCGATGAGTTCGCGTGGGTGTTGAACAGGTTGTACAGGCTCAGTTGCAACTTCACACTGGCACTGAACCGATAGCCCAAGTCCAGGTTGAATTCCCCGTAGCCGCTGTCTTCGGGAAATTCATGGCCGTCATCGATGGGATAGGGTCCGAGCCGGCGCCACTGCAGGCCGCCGAACCAGGGGCCCAGGCCGTTGACCAGCACGCCGAATGAGCCGATGAAACTTGGCGCATTGGCGATGCAGGGACCCTCCAGATCAAAGGCGGCCAAATCTCCGCGGTAGCGCGCATGCGCGAACGCCAGATCGGTGTTGAACTCGATCCAGGGCAGCGGATGATATTGGGCGGAAAACTCCACGCCGCGCCGGCGGCTGGGTGCACTGGCGGCGTCCTGCCCGGCATCAGCGTCGTAGGCCAGCTCCGAATTGAAGTCCTGTTGAAACACCGCCAGCTGGGTCGACAGCCGCGGGACCACATCGCTGCGAATGCCGAACTCCAGGCCCTGGGTGGGGGCGAGCAGCGGCGTGGCACCGGCAGTGCCGGGCACGCCTTCCAACGGTACGGTACCGAATACGCCGCGCACATCATCCGAATGAAAGCCGCGACCGGCGCTGACATAGAACTCGGTCCTGGCGAGGGGCCCGAGGATCAGGCTGCCCTTGGGTTGCAGCAGGGTTTCATCGGTGGCTCCCTGGAAGTGCGTGGTCAAGCTGTGATCGCTGGCGCGGTAGTACTCCTCGCGCACGCCCAGTACCGTGCGCAGCCAGGCCAGCCAGTGCGTGGTGTCCGCCAGATACGGGCCCAGATCCAGCAGATGCACCTGATCGGCGTTGCAGACCCCGCCCGGGGCGGCGACCTGCAGGGCCGGGCCGTCCACCTGCGGCACCGAACAGTAGTCCAGCGGTACGCGGTAGCGGGTATGCAGACGGTTCACATAGGCGCTGTCATCGCGCAACTGCAGGCCGACCTCGACCTCGTTCTCGATCGGCCCCAGCATGTGGCCGAAGACACCGGCCAGCTGGCCCCCGGTGACCGTGCGGGTCTCGGTCTGCTGCTCCTGGTCACCGTTGATGGGATCGTTCAGAAAATGGGTGAAGTCGTTCCAGAGGGTCATCCGGCTTTCAATGTAGTAGGCGCTGGACTTGAACTTCCACGCATCACCCCGCGTGGCGTAATGCACCGACAGGCTGTGCCGCTCCGAGAGATTGCCGTCGCTGGGATCCAGGGTGCCGTAGCGCCCGATCAGGCCCTCCTGCACCGCGCGCAGCGGCTGGTCCGTGGTCATGTTGCCCTGGCCGTGGTAGTACAGGGCCGTGACGGCGTAGCCCTCCTCATCGGTCCCGTGGCTGTAGCGCAGCGCCCCGGCCATTTTTTCGAAGTCATCAGGATGCGTGAACGGCCCATCCAGGTGGCCGTAGTAGCCGCCCCCTACGATCCGATCATCCGCGCTCAGGTGATAGGTGCCCCCGGCAAAGACGTTGTAGTCCCCGAGCGTGCCGGCCGCCAGGGCGACCTGGTCAGGGATGTCATCGGCGAGTTTCATATGGGTCGAGGCCACCGAGCCGAAGTCGCCGATGGGCGCGTAGTAGGGTCCCTTGGTGTAATCCAGGCCGTTGGCCAGCTCCGGCATGATGAAGTTCAGGTCCGAATACCCCTGACCATGGGTGTTGGTGGGGCGATTGACCGGCATGTCATCGACGAAGTTGGCGATGTCGGTGCCGTGATCCAGGTTGAAGCCGCGGGCCAGGTACTGGTTCGCCTTGCCCTCCCCGGAATGCACGGTGACCACCAGTCCCGGCACGCTCTCCAGAAGCTGCCCCACCCGATAGGCCGGACGCAGGTCAAGCTCCTGTTCGGTCACCGAACCCTGGCTGGCGGTGGTGGCCGTCCCCAGCAGGTCCAGGCGCGAGGCGGTCACGGTGACTTCCTGCAGTGCCTCCTCGCCCAGGGCCAGTGTCGGGCAGGAGCAGGTCGCGAGCAGCAGTGCCGCCGCCAGCGCGTGGTGGGGAAACTTCATCGGGCCCGGATCATGGCCGGGCCCGATGCGGTACTCAAAGGCGTTACGGTTAACGCGCCGTTATCGTTCGCGCGCAACGCGCCTGATTTACAGTGAAATCGCGGTCTTCCCCGAATCAGCGGGCGGATTACCGAAAGCCGATTGCAGCGCCTGCAGCGCATGCTGCAGGAAATCCTGGACCTCGGGCCAGTGGTGCACGACATACCAGCCAAAAGCCAGCAGCAACGACAGCCACACGATGCTGCCAATCAGGCCCACCAGGGCATGGGCCGGACTGTAGGCGCCCACATGCCCGTAGTAACGGGCCATGCGCAGCTGCTGATTGAGCGCGCCGTAGATCACGCACACCGCCACGATGCCCACCCAATGCGGTACCACCGCGGTCCAGTCCCAGCCCATGAGGGGGCGGCCATGGACCGCGCCCACCAGGGCGACCAGGAATGTGATCAGCAGCGCCACGTGCAGCAGCGCACTCACCGGTCCGAAGCCCGGTGCGCCGTAGTGATACGGGGCACCATGCCAGCCGTAGGGCGGTGGCGGCGGCGGCGTCGGGGCTCCCGACCAGGCGCGCCGTTGCCTGCGCCATTGCCGCCGCTGATCGCGCCACATGCGCCGCTGGTCGCGCCATTGCTGGCGCCAGTGCTGGCCGGCATCAAAGCCCGACTGCGGCCCCTGTGGCCGGCCGATCAGCTCCTCCGCACTGAAGGGCTTGCCATGTGCCGCCGCCATCTGCTCGGCGGTCACGGCCACCGGCACGACGATCAGCATGACAAAGTAGACCGTCGCACCGACGCCGCCGGTGAACACGGCGAACACCACGAACAGCACGCGCACCAGGGTCACATCCAACCCGAAGTAGGCGGCCAGGCCGTTGCAGACGCCCCCGAGCATCCCACCCTCACGGATGCGGAACAGATGACGCGGACCACCCGCAGCCGAGCCGCACGGGGCGGCAGTGCCCGCGGCCGCCTGCGCGCCCGGCGGCGGATCGGCCGTGGAAGGGCCGCCGGCGGCGTGCGTCGCGGGTTCGCCCTCGCCGATCTCCACCGGACCCATTTCCTTGAGCACCAGCGCGATCTCCTCGGCCGTGACGACATTCTTGTGGGCGCTCACATAGCGAGCGAGTTTGTCGGCGATGGCCTGCTCAAGATCGGCGAGGATCTCGATGCGATCCGGATCAGCGGTGAGGCGTGATTCGGCGCTCTTGAGGTACGCGGCCAGCGCCTCGCACCCCTCCGCTTCGATCTGCCAGGCATTGCCGTTCAGGCTGATGCTACTGACCGTGCGCATGGTCAAACTCCCAGGTCTTCTATGGTCTTGTTGATGAGGCGCCAGTAGGCGATGAGCTCGGCGAGCTGCGCCTGACCACTGGCGGTCAGGGCGTAGTACTTGCGGGGGGGGCCGGAGTCGGACTCCTTCCAGTCATAGTCCACCAGGCCGTCACGCCGCATCCGGCTCAGCAGCGGGTACAGCGTCCCCTCCTGGGTCGCGAACTCGGTGTCGGCGAGCTTGCGCAGGATGTCGGCCACGTAGACGCGATCCGCGGCAATGACCTTGAGGATGAGGAATTCGAGCAGCCCCTTGCGCATCGGCCCGAATTTTTCGTTGGCAGCCATGAGAGCCCTTGTTCCAGTACGCTACCTTTTTATCACAAGGTAGCTTTAATTGGAAGCGGGCTGGCCGTCCAGGGGCTGGGAGGCGCTAGGGGGGCGTTTTTCCCCTTTGCGCCCCCCGGGCCAGCCGGTGCCCTGCTTGTAGGTCCGGTTGCCCAGGAATACCGCCTCGACACGGGTGATCTTGCCGCCCTGGAACTTCCACGCCTCGGTGTTCAGCACCTCATTGGGCCATTGGGTGCTCGGCATCATCGGGTAGGTGCGGCCATTGGGCATGGTCACGGTCTTGACGGTGCCGCGGCGGCGGAAGTCGAACACCGCAAAAATGATCTGCCGTTGCACATCGATGAGGGGAAAGCGCGCGTTGTCGTATTCATTGATGAAGGCATAGACCCCGGTGTCGAGCTGGCGCGCGCAGCCCATGCCCAGCGAGACACGAACCGCCGCCGCCCAGTCATCGTCGCGGGCCAGGGGCTTCAGCGGCACCGGCGGCTGATCATGCGGCCCCAGTGCCATGACCATGCCGTTCTCCAGCCGCACGCAGGATTCGCCAAAGGGCGCCAGCGCGCCCTTCTCCAGCGCCACCGCACGCATATAGCCCAGCGCGCCATCGATCAGCTGCTGGCGCGTCAGGCGCTGTGCCTGCGGCTCGACCTTATCCCACAGCGGCTCATAGGCCGGTTGGGTCAGCGACGCCGGCGCATCACGGACCACCACCGTTTCGATTTGTGTCAGCACACCCGATGCGACCTTCAGGCGCACCATGAGGTAACCCGGAGTACCGTTTTCCCGCATGGTCACGTAGCTGGCCACGGCACCGCTTGCGGGATCGAAAAAGTCGTGCCGATACCCACCCAGGCCCGAGAACGTCACCCACAGCGCCTCCCCCAGCGGTATGGCGACGCCGTTCTCCGTGAAGCGCACCGTGGGCGCCACCTTCAGGCGCGAGGGATCGTGCGCCTGCAGGGCCTGCAGATACCCGTCCATCTGGGCCTTCAGGCAAGCCTCATCACACTCGGCCCGAGGCGCGGCAAACACCGGTGCCGCAAGACTGAGGGCGGCCCAGCACCATACAAACGCCCCGCGGCGCAGGAGTTGGTAGAGCATGGTGGTGCTCAATCGTGCGAATGTTTGGACCAGGGGGATTTGGCGTAGTACGGGGAGCCGATGAAATCGGCCTCCACCGGTCCGACCGCGCCATCGATGATCTTGAAGCTCTCCACGAAGCTCCAGGTGTGCGGCTCCTGGAACGGCGAGGTTCGTGGCGTGCCATCGGTGAGCTTGAAGTCGATGACATTGCCCTTGTGATCGATGAAGCCGCGGAACATCACCAGGCCACGCGCCTCATCCACCATCAAGGGCTCGCGCCGCACGCGCACGTTGAACAGATAGGTGCCGAGCTTGAATGGCCCGGCGCAGCCATTGGGCGCGGTCTCCATGCCGTTCTCGATGCGATGGCAGAACGGCGCGAACTGCGTATGCAGCGTGCCGTCGTTGTGTGCCAGAGTGGCAAAGTAGCCATCCGCAATCCGGATGAGTTCGGCGCGCGGCCGGCGCTGCGTGGCTGTGAGCAGCTGCCGGGTCAGCGGATCGTGGGTGAGCTTGTTGACGTCGCCGAAGGGGGTCGGTGGCGCGCTGATCAGACGCTTGGTGGACAGCAGATGCTCCACTTCCACGATCTTGCCCTGCGCGACCCGCAGCCGGATGGCCAGAAACGCCGGCGTATTGCCCATCATGATGGCCGTGTAGATCCCGGCATTGCCGGTGCTGGGATCGGTGAAGGTCAGCGACGGGCCGACCTCGGAGGTGACCACATCCCAGCTGCCATCCGGAAACGGCAACTCGACATTGTTCTCCATGAAGCGCACATGCGCCGCGAATGGTGCCTGCCGGGCATCGCGGTGCACATAGGCCGCACGGTACTGATCGGCAATCTGAGTCAGGCAGCCATCATCACAAGCCGCCTGCGCGGCCGATAGACCCGCCAGCGGCAGCGCCGCCAAGGCCAGTGCCAGCCGCCCCTTCCGCCACGAATCCTTCAGGTTCAAGCGCATCGCGACCCCCTTTGTTGTTCTGCAGCACTACACCAGCGGCAGTTCATCCCTGCCGGCCCAGGTACCGTGCACCTGGGAACTCAGACGAAACGGCAGAATCACCCGCGCCACATCGCCCTCGGCCAGATGCTCGGCATCGGCGATGATCAGCTCCGAACGCATTTCGGCATAGTTCGACGCCACACCGATCAGGTACCCCTGCCCCTCGGCCGAGCCGCGCGGCACGAAGGTACATTCCTGCAGTGCATGGGTCTTGCCGGCAAAGTAGCGGTCGATCTTGCGGGTCTGGACATCGAAGCGCCCATAGGAGTTGGGAACCGAAGCCGGCGCGCGCGCACCGGCACGCTCGCGGTCATAGGGCATCTGCGGATCGGTGAAGCCGGTGTAGATGTAGCGCGAGGCCAGAGTGAGAGTGCGCGGATCAACCTTGCCGATGTCGACCACGGGCATCTCCCACAGCAGCTCCTCCTGCCAGTCATCGGATGAGGAATCCAGATCCAGCGTGAACTTACGCACGAAGGCACGCGCCTTGGCGGGATTGAAGGGGCTGCCATCGACATTGGGAAAGAAGGGAAAGAAGTTTGAGTCCCAGAACGGTGCGTACAGGATCACCTTGTTGCCTTCACTGTAGGCATTGAAGGTGTGCATGTGGCAGCGGTTCGGACCCTTGAACCAGCGCATGTCCTTCGCGCTGCCCTCGCGTGGCATCACGCCGATGTAGCCGGGTTTGGTGGAATCCCAGCCCCAGTGGATCTTGCCGGCCTGCAGGCGCTCCAGGCTGGTCACATAGCCGGAAAAGGGGATCACGACATGGCGGTGGGTGAGCGCCATGTCGTGAACGATGCTCACGTAGGGCACCTTGATGCGCACTTCGTGGCGCACCTTGCCGGCGCGGTCAATGGTGCAGATGAAGAGGTCATCGCTCGCCAGTCCCGTGGCCTCATAGCCGAACGCCACCATCTCCCCGGTGAGCGGATCAAGCTTCGGATGCGCGGTGAAGGTCTGGCTCTTCCAGCCGCCCTGGAAATCCCACGGGCCGATGGTCTCCAGCGTATTGGGATTGATCTGATGCGGCAGGCCATCCTCCTTGGTCATGAAGAGCTTGCCGCCGTGAACCACCGGCGTGGTGTTGGACACGGTGCGCAGGTTCGGATGCGCCGGATCACGCACCGAGGGATCATCGGTGTAGGGATTGCGGTAATAGCCGTAGAGCTGCCGGCGCGCTTCGCGCTCCTTCTGCATCCGCAGCGTGTTCACGAAGCGGCCCTTGAAGTCCACCTTGCCGCCCTTGAAGCGAAAGCAGCTGACGTAGCCATCGGCATTGAGGATGGCATCGTCGGGAAACTTCGGCGGGTAGTACCACTCATAGCCGGCGCGGTAGAACGCCCCGTCAAGCTCCTGCGGAATCTTGCCGACGACTTCGCAGTCCTGCAGCGAGACATCGAAACGCAGCGGCGAATTGAATCCGCGCCCCGTCAGGCTTTCTGAGAAATCTGCCATGTCGCCCCCTCGCTGGCCTTACTGCAATGAAAATACGATCAGCGTCGCCGCCGCGGTTGCCGTGGCGGCATCGCGCGACGAACTGCCCGATGGCACCGCAATGTACTCCCGTCCGGCCACGGCATACACCGAAATACCCGCCGCCACCGGGCCGCCGGTGTTGAATTCGTACAGCACCCGGCCATTGCGCGCATCCAGGGCCAGGAAACTGCCGCCCATGTCCCCGGTCAGCAGCAGCTCACCCCCGGTGGGGGTCACCGCCGCCAGCACCGGGTCGTGACGATGCACGCTCCAGAGCTCATGACCGCTGATGGCCTCAAAGGCCTTGATCCAGCCGCTTTGCAGCGCCGGCGGATCCATGCGGAACATGCCACCGAAGTACACCCCGCCCGGGACATAGTGCGGCTCGGCGCGGGTCAGGACATTGCAGCGATCGGCGGTGGCAACGAAAACCCGCCCCGACAACGGCGAGAAGGCCGGGCCGTTGTACTGTCCCAGCGCGCCCGGACACACGTGCACCCCGGCCGCGCTGGGCAGCGCGTCCACGTTCGAGCGGGTGGTGAACGGTGCCTGCGACAGCACCTGATGGGTGTCGAGGTCGTACTGATACAGCAGGCCATTCTTGCTGGCGACGGCCATCAGGCGCCGACCGCCGTGCGCATACAGCGCCGGCGCCGCGGCCGTGTCCCAGTCATGCATGTCGTGGGCGACCTGCTGCACATACCAGGCGAGCTTGCCGGTCGCCAGATCCAGCGCCACCACCGAATCCGTGTACAGGTTATCCCCGGCGCGGTTGGCATCATTGAAATCCGGGGCCGGGTTGCCGGTGGGCACGAACAACAGCTGGCGCTGCGGATCAATGGCCATGCTGGACCAGGTGGCGCCACCGCCCTTGTCCGTGCCGCCGCTCCAGCTCGCAGCGCCCGCCTCACCCTGATGCGGCACGATGTCGAAGGCCCACACCAGCGCGCCGTCGGTGGCATCAAAGGCATAGATCCGGCCGCGGATGCCGGTATCGGCACCGGCATCACCGGTGAACACCTTGCCCGCGAATGCCACCGGGGCGCCGGTGATCTCGTAGCCCAGCGCGCCATCGGCAACCCTGGCGTCCCACAGCAGCTTGCCGCTGGCGGCATCCAGGCAGATCAGATGCCCATCGGTCGTGCCCCGGAACACACGGCCTTCATACAGGGCGACACCGCGGTTCCCCGGCAGATGCTCGGGGTCCACGGGCACGTAGTTATAGGACCACTTCACGGCGCAGGTGGCCCCATCCAGCGCCAGGACCTTGTGCGCCGTGGTGACAAACATCTGCCCGTCATGAACGATGGGGCTGGTCTCGAAGCTGCCCATCTCGCCCAGTTGCGCAATGCATCTGACCTGCAGATGCTGGGCATTGCCGGTGTTGATCTGCGCCAGCGGCGAGAAGCGCTCCCCCGCGAGGTCGCGGTTGAACGTCAGCCAGTCCGCATCCGCCACGCGCAGCAGCTGCGCATCCTGTGGGCCGGTGCCGCTGGGCGGCAGTACGCTGCGTGGGGCTTGCGGAAAACTCAGGGGCGCAGCGGCCAGGCCCGGCGGCGCACTCGCGGCCAGCGCATATCCGGGAGCCGCGGGCAGCGCGCCGGCGAATGCCGCCAGGGTCAGGGGCGCGGCGCCGCTCGCATAGCCATTGCTTTGCAGGATGAACGCCGCCAGCGCCAAATTGTCGGTCGGCGACACACTGCCCGGTGCGTTCTTCGGCATCTGTATGGCAATGGCCGCGAACAAGTCCGCCGCCTGATGCCGGCCATCACCCCAGGTTCTGGCAAAGGCCGGCCCCACCAGGGCCACTGCCGCTGCGCCTTGCAGCGCGGCACCGTGGCAGAGGCCACAGGCCCGGGCATAGACCAGCCGTCCTGCAGCCGCCTGGGAGGCGGTGAAGGACGGTGAGGAAACATCCGGCGGCACACCGTGGGCGGCTTGGCACAACAGCACCATCAGCCCCGGCAGCAGCGCGTGCCGGATTATTCGCAACCCCATGCATTGACCTTAAAGTCCCCTCTGGGCCGCGTCAATGTTCCAGGTTGCAGGGTCACTCCGCCCGGGTGACACTGGCGGCATGGCAACCGGTTGGGCAGGCGAAGGCGCAGTCAACGAACAGATCGAGGCGACCGTGAAGGACGCGGTGGAGCGCGCCCGCAGCCGCCTCGCCCAGGGGCCGGGACTTACCCATTGCGCCGAATGCGGTGCATCCATCCCCGAGGCCCGCCGCGCGGCGGTCCCGGGCGTACGGCTGTGCCTGGAATGTCAACAGGCCGCCGACGCCACCGCGGCGAGTCTCCCTGGCTACAATCGCCGCGGCAGCAAGGACAGTCAGCTGCGCTGATCCGTCACTGCAGGCTCAGCTCGTTCCTCACCTGCACCACGCCATCGACACTGCGGGCATCGAACACGGCCTTGACCAGGTAATCCTGAGTCAGCGCCACACCCTTGAGGGTTACCACCCCATCCTGAGTGGTCACGGCAATGGCCGGCGCCACCTCGGGCAGGTCCGCCTCAAGCTTGCCCTTCACGTTTGCAGTGATCAGCATGTCACTCTGCTGGCTGGCGGTGGTGTCACTGGGCGTGACGGTGTAGTCGGCGGCATTCGCCAGTGCCCCGGTTGCCAGCAGCGCACCGGCTGCAACGACCATCATCAGCAAATTGCGTTTCATGATTTCATCTCCTGCATTGCACAGCTGCGATTTTACCGCACGGCACGCGCGATGAATCCGCCGTCCCGGACTTGGCAGCGCAGGTTTTCGCTGACAAGCAGCTGCACCGTGAGTTCTGCCGCCACGTTAGGCACAGCTGTGCCATCATTGGTTGCACGATGACAGGAAAAATCATAGTTGCCGCCGCGGCAGGCTTCGCCGCCGCATTCGTGCAACCTGTGGCGCACGCTGAACAATGGGCCTACGCCATGCAGACCGGTCACGGCAATCATTCCATCCAGGTGGATGTGGACAGCATCGCGCAGCGCTCCGGTTACATCGCCGCACGGCTGCTGTACGAGTACTACTGGGATGCCTCCCACGTACCGGACCCGGCCGCGGGACCTGCGCCGCGCTCGGCCATCGTGGAAGGTGCATTTGATTGCAAGGCGAATCGTTTCCAGGTGCTGAGCCGTACGCAATACGCGGCAGCCGAAGCGAAGGGAGCCGCCGGCACCAGCACGCACTCGGAACTCTCCGCCGAGCGCTGGCGTGCGGCGAGCGCCGATCCTGAGACCTACGCCATCATCGATTGGGTGTGCGGCGTGGCCGCCCACAAGTTGGACCAGCCTTAAGCCGGTTCCATTCCATAGCTTTGTTTGACGGCAATCGCCGCCGGCTGGCACATGTAGTCCAGCAGCCGCGCTGCCAGCTGTGGCTGTTCGCAGCGCACGCTGATCCCAGCGGAAAAGGTGGTGATGGTCTGGATGGCTGCGGGCAAGGGTCCCAGCACCTCGATACCCGCCACGTTCAACAGTTCACTCAATTGCTGGAAGCCCAGCGCCGCGTGGCCACTGGCCACCAGTGATCCGACCGGCACACCCGGTGGCGGCACGACAATGCGCGGCCTCACGGCCTCGAGTATTCCCCAGCGCGCGAACAGCTTCTCCAGGTACACGCCACTCGGGCCGGTCGAATAGCTCAGCGAGCTGGCCGCCTCGACCGCGGCTTTCACGGCATCCTCGGTGCTGACATCAGGCCGGGGCCTGCCGCTCCTCACCGCGATGGCCACGCCGGATTTCACCAGGTCCACGCGGCCGGCCCGCAGCGCAGAGGCGGCGATGAGCTTGTCGATCGCACTGTCCGCCAGCACCACCACATCCGCCTCATCACCGGCCTGTACGCGTCTGGCAACTTCAACGCCACCGGCAGCCTCTGCGATCACGGGTTGCCCGCTTTGTGTGATGAAGCCGCGGATGAGTTCCGCCAGCACTTCGCGGGCCGCCATGGAAGAGAGCACTTTCAACGCTCGTGTCGTCATCGACAGATCCTCCGGAAGGACTCCAGCAGCCGTCCCACATCATCGGCGCTGATCTCGCCCATGGTCGAAATACGAAACAGGGTGCGCGACAGGTCTCCCTGACCGGCATAGATCACGAAGCCATCGGCCTTGAGTGCATCATGCAGCACCGTATAGCTGATGCCGCGGGGCAGATGATACGCCCGCAGCACCACCGAGGAGTGCTGCGGGGACAACAGCCCCTGGATGCCCAGCTGCGCCAGCCCCGCGCGCGCCTGCTCGGCGAGCGCCGCGTAGCGTTCAAAGCGGGCCGCGCGCCCGCCCTGCTCCCGGTACTCGCGCAGCGCTTCGCGCAAGCCGTAGTACACATGAACCGCCGGGGTGAAGGGGGTATTGCGCTCATCCTGCAGGCGCGCCAGACGCGCGAGGTCCAGGTAGTAGGTACGGCTCACGGCCCGGCGCAATGCCGCGCGGCGCGTGATCACAAAGGAAGCCCCCGGCACACCGTGCAGACACTTGTTGGCCGTGGCGGCCACGGCGGCGAGGCTGGCATCGGCAAAATCGATGGCTTCGGCACCGAAGCTGCTGACGCCATCCAGCAGCACCTGCACCCGATGCGCGGCACACACGCGGCAGAGGGCCGCGATGTCGGTGAGACGGCCGGTGGTCGTTTCGTGATGGACCGCAGCCAGATGCGTGAAGGCCCCGCCCGCCAGGCGGGTGGCCAGCGCATCCAGATCCGGCGCCGACAACCAGGCGCCCGCGAGTGCTTCATGAGCGATGCCGTACTGGGCGCACATCTGCCGGATGCGCTCCCCGTAGACACCGTTTTCCAGCACCAGCACCCGCGCCGCCGCCGGCGGCAGGCTTGCGATCATGCTGTCCACGGCCGCGGTGCCCGAACCGGTCATCAGCACCGCGGACCATTCCTCAGGATCCAGGTCATACACGGCCAGCAGCCCCGCGCGCAGCTCCTCCTGCAGGTCGAAGAACTCCGCCTCGCGATGACACAGGTCCGGATTCAGAAGACTGCGGCGCACCCGTTCGCTCAAGGTCACAGGACCCGGATTGAGCAGGATCATGTCGGCACCGCAACGCCGATATGCTTCATGAAGCGCTCACGAACCTGCATCGGTGTGACCTTGGGACGCGGCAGGTCCGGCGCCGTTCCGGTGCGCGTCAGCAGCCGTGCGAAATGCGGACCCTCCGCCAGCGCCAGCCACTGCGCCAGCTGCGCCACCGAATCGGTATCCAGGCAGGAGCGATAGCCACAGGCGGCGGCGACATCGGCGAAGGCCACGGTCGCGGAGACCGTGGCCTGACCGCCGGTGGATTCATGCGCGCTGTTGTCCAGCAGCAGGTGCCAGAAGTTGCGCGGCGCGCTGGCGCCCACCGTGGCCAGGGCGCCCAGACGCATCAGCGCCGCGCCATCGCCATCCAGCGCGATGACCTTCAGATCCGGTCGCGCCAGCGCCAACCCCAGCGCCAGCGGCGTCACACAGCCCATCGAACCCACCATGTACAGATGATTGACCCGGTCCGCGACCGCATACAGCTCGCGGCCGCAAAATCCTGTCGATGCCAGCAGTACGCTCTCACCCTCGCGGGTGTGGGCGACCATCTCACGCAGCGCCTGGGCGCGTGTGGGTCGCTCCTCGGGCCGCGCGGCGCTGCGCCGCACGCTCACCGCAGCCGCCGGCCCCTGCGCAACCGTCAGCGGCGCCGCCGCGTGCAACTCGGTGGCGGCGACACTGCCCTTCTGCATCAGCAGCGCATACGGGCGGCCCGTTTGGTTCATGCAGGTGAGCGCACGATCCAGCACGGCAGGCAGCTGCGCGGCCTCGGTGGGAAACAACTCCCAGGCAATCTGCATGGTGTCGAGCATGGTCGGGGTGATCGGCCCCATCAGCGCATGCTGCGGCTCATCGGGGACCCCGGGCTGGCCACGCCAGGTCACAATCAGCAGCTGCGGCAGACCGAATGTCCAGGTCAGCGAGGTGAGCGGACTGACTGCATTGCCAAGGCCGGAGTTCTGCATCATGGCAATGCCGCGGCCCGGACCTCCGCGACCATCGCCGGCCAGCGTCACCCCGGCGGCCAAGGCCACCGCATCGCCTTCATTGGCCGCCGATACGTAGCGCAGCTGCGGGTCCTGCAGCACGTAGTTGATGAACGGCGCCAGGTACGAACAGGGAACTCCGGCGTACCACCGGAAGCCGCGCCGGCGCGTGGCCTCGACGAACTCACGTGCCTCGAGCATCGCGGGTCTTGCCGTTCGTGCCCTGTACGGCCCCGATTGGCGCCTGCGCGTGCGCGAAATCCACCGCCGAATGCAGGTCTTCCAGATCGTTGACACCGCGCCAGTGACCGTGCACGTACTGCACCTCGATGGCGGCACCATCGGCCACCAGGGCGTTGAGCAACGCCGGCATGTCCAGCGAATCGAAATCGGCACGCGCCTGAAGCTGCCCCAGCACGCGCTGCAGGCGCGGGATGCCGCCGCGGCTGACATTCAATAGACCGATCCAGCGCCCATGGGACGGGCTGGGCGCGGCACCCTCCTGCGCGGCTTCCTTGCTGCCGACCACGCGCTGCAGGCGCACCGGGGTGCCGAACAGGCCGCGGTCATCGGCACTTGAGCAGAAGGCGAAGTCCCGGACGGTGCGATTGTTGGCGTCGGTGGCCGAGGAATCCACGACCACCGAGAACTCGCCCTTGCTTTCCACCAGCGCGCGCAGCACATAGCTGCGAAACAGCAGATCGCCGTAGGAGATGACCGTATCGGTCTCCAGCGCGGCGGCGGCGCAGGCCAGTGAGGCGAGCTCGCCGGTTTGGGCATGCTTTTCATTGAGGACCAGGCGGATCCCGGCCGTGTCGATGGCATCGGCACGGTAGCCGCCGACCACCGTGATCTGGTTGATGTTCTGTTTCTTGAACCCATCCACCAGCCAGCGCAGCAGCGGCTTGCCGGCGATATTGAGCATGATCTTGGGGCGGTCGGTGGTCTGCGCCTCAAGCCCCCGGCCACGCCCCGCGGCCAGCACGATGGCGTTGCGCGCCGCGGACGCAGCCGACAGGTACAGCCGCTCGGCGGCCGAATACTCATCCGCATCCTGCAGCCTGAAGATCTCCTCCACGGAGACGATCCGGTCCTCGACATTCACCACGGTCTGGTGGTCATGAATGTCGCGGGCCACCGCCTGCATGGCCGCGGCCGAGGAGCGCACCAGGTGATTGGCCCAGATCACCGTGCTGATGCCCGCCTTGCGGAACACGTCACTGGGCGTGCTGTAGTACTTGGTGGGTACGATCACCAGCGGCGCGCGCCCGCCCCACTCGCGCGCGAAGCTCAGGATCTCATCGGGACGCGACAGCTTGCTGTGGATGAGGATGGCGTCCGCGCCGGCGCGCCGGTAGGCCTCGGCGCGGCGCAGCGCCTCCTCCATGCCCCAACCGGCAATCAGCGCCTCGACCCGGGCCACGATGCAGAAGTCAGGATCGGTCTGGGTATCCTTGCCGGCGGCGATCTTGCCGGCGAATTCCTCGACGTCCGCCAGCGGCTGGCGCTCACCGTTCAGGAAGCTGTTGGTCTTGGGAAAGATCTTGTCTTCGATGCACACGCCGCCGATGCCACGCTGTTCGAGCTTGCGCACCAGGCGTCGCAGGTTGTTGAAGTTGCCGTAACCGGTATCGCCATCCAGCAGGATGGGCAGATCGCTGGCGTCGGCCATGAACTCCAGCATGTCCACGACCTGGGTCCAGCTCGCCTCGTTGTTGTCGCGGACCCCGAATTGCGCCGAGATCGACAGTCCCGAGGCCCAGATGCCACTGAATCCGGCCTCCCTGACGATGCGCGCCGAGAGGCCGTTGTGCGCTTCCATGAGAAATTCGAGTTCCGGACCCACCAGTATCCGGCGCAACTGCGCGCTGCGTGATACGTGGACCGGATGGGGGGTCAGTGTCGCGTTCATGCGGCCGCTCCTGAAAGGGATGCGAGCTGCGGCAGCACATCGCGTGCTGCCCGTTCGACATCGGCGGGAAAATCGATCTCGATCCAGGGCGACCCGGTGACATCGACGATCTGGAAGACCTGGCTGCGCTCCAGGATCAGGTCACGCAGTGTTTCTTCGTGGGGCAGGTTGGCACGCCCCGAATCGACGTAGTCCGCGACCAGGTCCGCCAGGCGCCGCGCGGCACGCTCATCGAAACGGAAGAAGCCCACGGACTCGCCGATGCAGTCGAAGGACAGTCCCGGAGCCAGCTGCTTGCGCAGTTCCACCGGGACGCCGTCCTTGACGCACACCTTCACCGGTTCGTCGCCGGCCTCGAAGTCCCGGTCGATGAGAATGCGGTTGCTGGGGGCCTGGCCGGTGCTCAGCGCCTGCATGATGCGCTCGTCGTACAGGACGTCGGCATCCATCAGCAGCACATCCCCGCCGCGGCGCATGGCCTCCTGCACCACGTGCACGCTGAGCACGCTGCCCAAAGTGAAACGCTCGTTGAGCAAGACCTCCGCGTGCGGCAGGCCCAGCGCCGCCAGGCGCGCAAGCTCGCGCTCCACCACCTGGTGCTCGAAACCCAGGGCCATGACGACTTCCCGCACGCCCGCCGCCTGCAGCAGCCGCAGATGCCGTTCGAGCAGGCTTATGCCGCCGAATTTCAGCAGGCACTTCGGGAGCTGGGTGCCCTGGGACTGGGACAGCCGGGACCCGCGCCCGGCGGCAAGAATGATCGCGCGCATGATTGCAGAAACATTACCACACCGTTACACCTTCAAGGCGGCACGGCCCCGGTGGCGGCCCCTCCGGAGCGGCCCGCCAGACGCAGGTACAGCAGGCCCGGCAATCCCAGCAGCAGTTCCCGGACCCGCTTGGCCAGGGACAGCGCCAGGGCCACCTCCGGGGTCAGTCCCGCCAGCGGCGCCAGCAGCACGTAGCCGGTCTCCTGCAGCCCCAGTGCCCCGGGTACGGCAAAGGCGGCCCCACGAACCGCCTGTCCGAGGCTTTCCAGCAGCAGCGCGGTCGGCCAGCTCACCGGGTGCTCCATGTACAGCAGGATCAGGTACACCTCGCCCGCCCCGACCAGCCAGCCGACCAGGCTCGCCAGGAAACTCCAAGCCACCGGGGCGCTGCGTGAATAAGTCTCCTGCACGGCGGCATCGATCGCCTGGGCCTGGGTCATGAGCCCGGACCAGTTGCGCGAACCGGCCAGCCGGTTGACCAGTCGCAGCAGTTTGCTGAAAAAGCCGCGCCGCTGCAGATAGTAGAAGCCGACGATCTGCAGGGCGAGGAAGCCGCTGGCGATCAAGGCCATGCTGCGCAGGGTGTGCTCGGAGGCACCGCCGGCCCGGGCGCCCAAGAGCAGCACGCCCAGCAGCGCGAACAGTATCTGCGCGAAGGTCTGCAGGGTCGTGCTGACAGTGATGACCGCGGCGGACTGCGACATCGGCATGCCGCGCTGGGCCAGGTGGCGCGCCATGAACACCGGGCCACCCAGCTGCCCGGCGGGCATGAGGCTGTTGGCGGATTCGCCGATCCAGCGGGTCAGCACCGCATCCAGCAGTACATGCTGGGTCTGGCCGCGCTGATACAGAACGCGGATCGCAGCCGCATCCAGACCCAGGGGAATCAGGTGGAAGGCCGTCACCACCAGCAGGCCCCATCCGGCCGCGGCCAGCGTGGCGAGTATGGCGGGCAGGCCCTGTGACAGCAGCAGCACCAGGAACAACAGCAGGCCGGCCGTCAGCAGCCAGGATCCCAGACGCCTCATGGACCGGGCGTGCGCCCCCGCACCATCCGACTGAACACCTGGCGGAAGCCGAAATACGCGATCGCGTCCTTCATGTTGGAGACGAAGCGCCACCACGGACTCATGCGCTGATCGGTGACGTATTCAAAGGTGAGCGAAACGCGAAACTCGTCCGCGCCGATCGGCGTGATGCGGTGGCGCAGCTTGTCACCGTCAAAGAACACCAGGCCACCGGGCGCAATCTGTATCGATCCGGCCTGCACGCTGCGACCGGGCTCCTTGGTGTGCAGCTCGTAATCAAGCCGGCAGCTGGATCGGTCCACGACGCCCAGCAGCAGGGTATAGCGCCGACCGGAGTAATAGGAGGTGTCGTAGTGCCAGCCTATGTGATCGCCGGGCCTGGTATAGAAGTACAAAGCATAGGCATGCGGATCGTCGGGCGGCGAAAGCTGCAGCCGCTCACCGCTGAGGCTGCCCAGCCATGACAGCAGCGACGGGCAGTGGTACAGCTGCGCGATGAACGGTGCGAGCTGATCGATGCTGTGGCGACTGACGCTGCCGCCTTGCTTGTGGCCGGGCAGAAAATTGCGATTGACGACGGGCATCACCGCATCAACCGCCGCGATCAGACGCGCCGTGAATTCGGAGGGCAGAAAATCCGGCAGGTAGAGGAAGCTGCCCTGCTCCCGGTACTGCCGGCGCAGCCCCTGCGCCTCCAGCGCGTTCAAAGTTGCCGACAGCGTCGCATCGAGTGCGGGATCAACCGGCGCGGCAGCAGGCGGCGCGGCCCTGACCCGGGTCACGCGCACGAAGTCCACGATGACCAGCAGCGCGAACAGGGGCGCGCCCACGCTCGCCGCCAGCAGAAACGGCGTCAGGCCACCGAACAGCGTGACCAGCGGCAGCAGGTACAGGATGTCCTCGGTTTCAAAGCCTGCCATGGAGCCTTGCCGGGTGGCGGCCTTGCCCAGTACCGCCTCGATGCGCATGCGCAGGTAGAAAATCAGCGCCACGGCGGCTCCCGCCACCGTGCCCATCAGCGCGGCTGGCACCCCCCCGGGCAGGCTGCGGGTGCCCCCGGCTGCAACTCCGATGCCGATGCAGCAGAACAGCAGGATGGTGACCAGCGCATCGCTGGCCAGATCATAGAGATGTCCGATGCGGCTGGTCTTGCCGCTGATGCGCGCCAGTTCACCGTCGGTATGGTCGAGAAAATTGGACACGATCACCAGCAGCGCCGCCAGGTTGGTCCAGCCCCAGGTGCCCGGAGTGAAGGCCAGCGCGCCGGCAAGCCCCACCAGCAGTCGCACCGTGGTCAGGTGATTGGGGGTAACCCAGCTGTCCTTGAGGGGTGTGACCAGCCGCCGGCCCAGGCGCGCGTCCCAGGGACGCGGCTCGACATGGGGGCTTGCGGCAGTGCTTTCCGACGTGATTTCCATGAGCTTACAGCCGGCAGCTTACGCAGATTCGCCGATGGCATCCAGCATGGGTCAATCAGAACGGATAGTTGATGCCGGTGAAGACCGCCACCCCTTCGGTCCCATAGCCAATGTCCACATAGCCGACCACGGAGGGCCGGGCGATGCCGCGCACGCCGACGCCGAAGACCTTGTGCAGGCCCGACAGCGGATCGGTCCCCGTATGCGAGCTGACCTCGCCCATGTCGATGAAGGGGGCCACTTCTATGTCGACATGGCTGGCCGCGGCATCGAAGGAAAAGGCCCGGTGCCGGAATTCGAAGGTGGCATCGAAGGAATCCCGATCGACAAAGCGGCCCTGGCCGAACCCGCGCAGCAGCTGCTCTCCGCCGATGTCGCTTTCCCCGCCGCCGATGCTGCTTAAGTCAAAAAACGGAATCTCATGGCCGCTGGGCAGGTAACGCAGCGCGGCGTGCGCCGCAAGAACGGTGTCCGGAAGGAAGCTGAGCGGCACGAAGGTGCGCGCGTCCAGACCCGCAAGACTGTAGATCGAATCGCTGATGGTGGCGTCATGCCCATTGACGCCGGCGTAGGCCACCCACTGGGTGCCCCGTGTCGGAATGGTGGAATCATCCCGCGTGTCATAGACCAGCGCCACCTGGTTCAGCACCTCGTTGGTGACCCCCAGGCCATGCACGTCCGGATAACGGGTCTCGATGGTCGGAACATGCGACAGCGTTCCGGGAGTAATTTCCATGCGCCGGGCGCGCAAGGTGTACTGAATCTGCCAGGTGTGATTGAGGTTGTAGCCGACCTGCCCCTGACCCAGCAGCTGCGAGGCGGTGTAGTTGGTGACATCCCCTGCCAGGGTATGATTGCCGATACCGTAGAAGCGCGGCACGCCGCTGCGATCGAAAATCAGGCTCGAGTCGAACGACCAGTGGCTGTCGCGCAGCCGGCCCTTCTGGAACTCGTAGTCGAATTCCCGTTCGACACGCTCCATGGAGCCCGCCACCACCGACCATTGCTCATCCAGTGAGGGGTACTCGAAGATCCGGAAATGACCGCCGACGCCGAAGTTCGGGTTGTAGATCAGATCCGGGGCAAAGATCCGGGTGATTTCGTGCTGGTCATTGGTACGCAGCCACACCGGCAGCACGCCCAGCGTCACCCCGCTATCCGGGTCCACGCCGATTTCCGGCACCGGGATCAGCGGCCAGGTTGACACATCAAGCCAGCCGCCGCTGGGGCTGGGCGCCGCCGGAGCGGGCGGGGGCGTCGCGGTCGAGGGGGTGTCCAGATCGGCAGCCCGGGCCTGCAGGCTCAGGGCCACGCCTGCGCCCAACGCCAGGGCCAGCGCCGCGGTCATTACCCCGAAGCGGCCCAGCCGGCGAGTGCGCGAAAGTATGCTCAAGACTACCTCTGTGTTCGGGGTATGAGGTGATCTTGCGGCCGCCCTCCTTCTGTCCCCAGGTCGAGCCGATGATTCTAGTCGAACCGCGGCAGATGCGCCCGGGCGACAACCGGGATCGCGGCAGTTCCCCCCGATCGTGTCAGAATGCGCCCATGGACAAGACGTTCATTTCCGCCGAATCACTGCTGCGGGACTCCCTTGAGCTGGGAATGATGGTGGTACGCAGCGGCTATCGGCCCACGTTCCTCGTGGGCATGTGGCGCGGCGGTGCGCCGATCGGCATCGCGGTGCAGGAAGTCCTGGACTATCACGACATTCCGACCGACCACATTGCCATCCGCACCTCCGCCTACTACGGCATCGATCAGCAGGAAAAGACGGTGCGCGTGCACGCCATCGACTATCTCGTGTCACGCCTGGACGCTGAGGATCGGCTGCTGCTGGTGGACGACGTATTCGATTCCGGGCGCAGTATCGAAGCCGTCATTGCCGAGCTGCGGCGCCGTTGCCGCCGTAACCTTCCGGAAAACATCCGCACCGCGACCGTCTATTACAAGCCTTCGCGCAACCGCAGTTCGCTGGCGCCGGACTTCTGTGTTCGCGAGGTTGAGGAGTGGCTGGTGTTTCCCCACGAGCTGCAGGGACTGTCCAGCGAGGAGATCCTGAAGAACAAGCCGGTCGGGCCGGATTTCCTGAACGACAAGTGACGGCCGAACGGTCAGCCTGACTCAATAGTGCGGCGGCCGTTCATCCTCAGGTCGGCGTGCAACTTCCGCGCTCTGGCGGGCGTCGAGTTTCTCGGCAAGCGCCCGCAGTCCCTCGCGCAATCCTTCGAGTTCCTTGTGCTGGCGATAGACCACATCGCTGAGCTCGGCATTGGCCCGCTCCAGGAAAGCCAGCTTCAGCTCAAGGCGTTCGACGATGTCCTGATCCATGACCTAGGGATGATAACCCGGAAGCGTCAGCAGGACGCTGAGTCCGCCGCCCTCGCGATTGCCGAGCCGCAGGCTGCCGCCATGGGCCTCGGCGATTTCCCGGCACAGCGCCAGCCCCAGACCGGTGCCATCGTGCTTGGTGGAATAAAAAGGCAACAGAGCCTGCGCCAGGACCAGCTCCGTCATGCCATGGCCCCGATCCAGCACTTCGATGCGCTGTTCCTCGGGCGACTGCTGGATCCTGATGCTGACCTGCGCCGGGTCGCCGCCGGCTTCATGCGCATTCTTCAGAACATTGATCAGCGCCTGCTCCAGCTGCTGTCGATCAAACCACCCGGGCTCCTGCGGCAGCGGCGCCGCGAGCGCGAAGGACTGCTGCCGCGCCAGATCCTCGATCAGCTCCGTCCAACCCACGCGCGCGGGTCGCGGCGTGGGCAGGCGCGAGATGGCGGCGTAGCCGGCCACGAACTGATGCAGGTGGACGGCGCGTTCACCGATCGCCGCAAACACATCCGGCAGCGTGGTGTTGTCGCCGCGCCGCAGCATTTCGCGACCGGTATCGGCCATGGAGGCGATCGGACCCAATGAATTATTCAGTTCGTGACTCACGACGCGGATCAGCTTCTTCCAGGTTGCCACTTCCTGGCGTGACAGCTCGCGCGTCAGGGTCTTCAACAAGAACAGCCGATGCCGCTGCCCCTGCAGCGCGAAGCCGCGCTGCGCCAGGCTGAAGGTTTCATCCGTATCGGCGATGCGGGTCGAAAACAGGCAATCCCCGCCGCTCGCGATGCCCTCGCGCAGGGCCACCGGCGCCACCTCGAGAATCGCGGCGAAGTCCAGGCCCAGCAGTGAGCGGCCTTCGTTGAGCAGATGACGCGCGGCGATATTGGCGTACACGACCCGCTGATGCGGGTCCACCAGCACCAGCGCCACCGGCGAGTTCTGCGTCACCGTGTCCAGCAGCAACTCGCGCTGCACCAGGTGGGCGCGCTGGGTGCGCAGCGCACTGCCCAGTTCATTGTTGGTGCGCAGCAGGTCGCCGAGTTCGTCGTTGCGATCCACCACCAGCGAAACGCTGAAGTCCCCGTCACCGTAGCAGGCGACGCTGGTCTGCATGGCGCGCAGCACGCGATGCACCGGCCTCACGGCGCGGCGCGCGGCCAGCAGCGCCGCCACCAGCGCGAGCGCGGCCACAATCGACACGACGTACCAGGAGTTCTTGAAGTACTGGTTCAGGAGGATCCCGAGCGCCCCGCTGACCAGCATCATCGCGAAGAGGAACAGCGCCAGTTTCAGGACAAGGCTGATTTTCATGACGCGATCCGGCTCAGGAGCGCATGCCCAGTCGTTCCATGCGCCGATACAGTGCCTGCCGCGACAATCCCAGGCTGGCCGCCGCGCGCGACACATTGCCGCCCGCGGCCCGCAGGCTGGCTTCGATCGCCGCCCGGTTCAGAGCGTCCTCCTCGTTCGGTCCCTGAGCCTTCGGCGCCGGCAGGTTCAGATCCGCCACCTGCACCTGCCGGCCGCTGACCAGCAACCGGGCCCGTTCCACGACATTGCGCAGTTCGCGCACATTGCCGGGCCAGGAATGCTGCAACAGCGCCTGCCGCGCCTCATCGCTCAAGCTCAGCTGCGCGCCCAGGAAATGCTGCGCCAGAGGCAGGATGTCCGCGACGCGCGCCGCCAGTGCCGGCAACGGGATTTCGATGGTGTTCAACCGGTAGAAGAGGTCTTCCCGAAACACGCCCTGGCGGATCATCTGCGGCAACTCGGCGTTGGTGGCGCTGATCACCCGCACCCGGGTCGAACGGGTGCGGCTGGAACCCAGGGGCTCGAACTGTCCGGATTCCAGCACCCGCAGCAGTTTCACCTGGCCTGACAGCGGCAGATTGCCGATCTCGTCCAGAAACAGCGTGCCACCATCGGCGGACTCGAAGCGTCCCGCGCGGGCGCGGTGGGCGCCGGTGTAGGCGCCGGCCTCGGCGCCGAACAGTTCCGCCTCGATGAGCTCGGCTGGCAAGGCTCCGCAGTTGACGACGACAAAAGGACCGGTACGGACCGCTGAGTTCGCGTGCACGATGGCCGCGATGCGCTCCTTGCCCGAGCCATTCGGGCCGGTGATGAGCACGGGCACTTCGGCCCGGGCGACCCGGCATGCCAGTTCCACGGCGGCTTCCATGGCCCGCGATTCGTACACCACGCCGCACAGGTCATAGGTCTTCACCAGCTGCGCACGCTGCTGCTCGCGTTCGCGGTGCAGCCGTGCCGTCTCGCGCATGCTCTGCGACAGCTCCAGAAGATTCTCCACCGCCGCCAGCAGCCGATCATTGTCCCAGGGCTTGGCCATGTAGTCGGCCGCCCCCAGCTTCACCAGCTTCACGGCTGACTCCAGGTGGGTCCAGGCGGTGAGCAGAATGACGGGCAGATCCGGATGCCGGGCGCGGATGTCACGGAACAGCGCGACGCCTTCCTGGCCGGAGGTGGTGTCGGCACTGAAATTCATGTCCGCGATGACCAGATCGACGTTGGTCCGGGCAAGAGTGGCGAGCCCCGCCTCAGGCGCTGCGGCGGTGAGGGTGGTGATGTCATGCAATCCGAACAGCAGGCTCAAGGCCGTGCCAACCGCCGGATTGTCATCGATCACCAGAACC
>Ga0210391_10001206_pt1 | contig 23998 bp, 21 predicted proteins | sample IncBWC12OmetaG_FD_160573 | JGI IMG/M metagenome (GOLD analysis project Ga0210391, IMG submission 160573) | Forest soil microbial communities from Barre Woods Harvard Forest LTER site, Petersham, Massachusetts, United States - Inc-BW-C-12-O ...
AAACGCAAGGGAATGAAGGCCGAAGTCGTACACGTGATTGAGTTGCTCGACCGGGCGTACTGACGATCTCCGCGGATCGCTTATTCAGAGTTGGCCTTTCCGACGGTATGATCAGGTTGCTGAAAAACTCAAGCTGGCGACGCTGTGCCGTCGACTGAAGCCGACTCAGATGCGAAAACAAACGGTTCAGACGCTGGCCTGAAGGCCAGCTCTACCCGCAAACTTCACTCAACCGAGTTTCTAGCAGCCTGATGATGTCGTGCAACCCTGAGAATTGAAAGCTCCCGATGAACTACTTCGACCGGCAACAGAATTTCAACCAACAGCTGTCTAAAGGGCGGCTGAACGGATTTATCGTCGCCCACCCGCCGAACCTGCGCTATCTCTGCGGCTATACCGGCAGTAATGGACTGCTGCTGTTCTTCGGCGACCGGCCCATATTCTTTACCGATGGCCGCTACACGCAGCAAGCCCGCGAGGAAGTACAAGGGGCGAGACTTGTCATCGCTAAAGGCCCGCTGACTGAAGCTGCCTGTCGAGCTATCGCCCCGAAACGACCTGTACGTATCGGCTACGAAGCCGATCACACCACCGTGGTCTCGGCCATCCAACTCCGCAAAGCCGCTCAAATGAAGATTGCGTGGAAGCCGATTTCTGGCATGATCATGCGGCAGCGCCTGATCAAAGACGCAGAAGAATTACGCCTTCTGCACAGCGCGGTCAACTTAGGAGCAGCCGTCTATCAGGAAGCCCTGGCCTCGGTCGCAGTGGGGGTGCGCGAATCAGAAGTGGCCGGACGTCTGGAATTCGCAGCGCGGCGCGGCGGCGCCGAAGGTATGTCCTTCGACACAATCGTCGCCGGCGGCAAGCGTTCGGCGCTGCCACACGGACGCGCCAGCAATCAGCCATTGCCGCGCCGAGGCTTCGTGGTCATCGATTCTGGCGTTCTCTTGAACGGCTATTGCTCAGACATGACGCGAACCGTGCATATCGGCCGCCCGACCCGCGAAGAGCGGGGGTGGTACGACGCAGTCCTCGAGGCGCAACTGGCAGCAATTGCCGCCGTAAAGCCCGGAGTCAACGCCGGCGAAGTAGACCTCGCTGCCCGCAATGTTTTGCGCCGCGCGAAGCTCGACCGCTATTTCACGCACTCCACCGGACACGGTGTCGGCCTGGAGATTCACGAGCCGCCTCGCCTGGGGGCAGGCCAGAAAGAGCCGCTGCAACCTGGAATGGTCATCACCATCGAACCCGGAGTCTATCTTCCAGATCGAGGTGGCATTCGCATCGAGGACATGGTCGTCGTTACCGATCGGGGATGCAATGTCATCACCCCCTTGGGCAAGGAACTGATAGAGATTTAACGCCGTCAACAGGCGTAAGCTCTGTCTTTCCTCCGGGAATCTGTGCTATATGCTCTGTACGTTCCGAACCTAGACGCGCCATGCTGAACACCTTTCAGGGCTTTTTCATCCTCATCGCATCAACCGCCGGCTCACTGCTGTTTATGTGGGCGCTGAACCACTTCTGGCCAAGAGAAAGCCGCAAAGAACACAACGACCAGATCGGATGGCAGCTTACCGCGCTGGGCACAACCTACGCGGTGATACTCGGCTTCATGTTATTCGCCGTGTGGTCCGAGTTTCAGTCGGCGGACCTGAACGCCGATCTGGAAGCTGACGCTCTGGTCAACGTCTATCGCGTCGCCGAGGGACTGCCGGAGCCGCAACGCACCCAGTTGCAGAACCTGGCACGCAACTATGCCGAGGTGGTGATCAACGCTGAGTGGAATGAGATGGCCAGCGGAAAGGTGCCGAACGGCAGCCGCGACGTCGACCGGCAAATGTGGGCTACGGTCATGTCCATCAAGTCGGCTTCCCCGGCGGAGTTGAACGCAGCCGATCACGCTCTAACCCAACTCGGCTCGCTAACCCAATTCAATCGCACCCGCATCATGCAAAGCACAGACCGGTTGCCCGCCGTGCTATGGAGCGTATTGATTGTCGGCGGAATTCTCAGCGTTGCGTCATCGTGTTTGTTTGGCTCAGCCAACGAAGTGCTGCACAGCTTACAAGTGTTCGCCTTTTCCCTGCTGATCGCGCTGGGACTGGTGGCTATCGCCGCCATCAATCGACCGTTCCAGGGCACGGTTCACGTGCATACCTTCGGCTTTGTGCGAGCGCTGCAAAATATGCAGCTTCATTAGACTTATGTCGCTTTGACTGGCACGGCTTTGCAAACTCGTAACGAACGTTGATAATGTCTGATTGCTTTGTTTTCACGAGTCTGGGTTGAGGAAGATCAACGGCGTTTCCTGGCGTAGGGCTCAGTCTCCCCCAGCTTTATCGCTACACTACCTTAGGCACTGAACGGCATATTCAATGAACCAAAAGGAAATCAAAGAGCTCATTGAGCTTCTGGTCGAGAAGGACATCACCGAATTCGAACTGGAGCGCGGCGACATGAAGCTGCACGTCAAGCGCGGAGGCGCACCAGTTCCCGTCGTCCAGATGGCTCCCGCAATCGCTACGGTTCAGCCGATGACGGCTGCGCCCGCGACGTCGGCTCCATCTGTGACGTCGACACCCCCGCCGGCAGCTTTGGCTCCAGCTGCCGATGCAGACGCCGATCTGTTCATCGTGAAGTCCCCTATCGTTGGCACCTATTACGAGGCGCCTTCTCCCGGCACACCGCCGTTCGTCAAAGTCGGTGACACGGTGAAGGAGGGGCAGGTGCTCTGCATCATTGAGGCCATGAAACTGATGAACGAAATTGAAGCCGAAGTCTCCGGCGTAATCGCCAAGATGTTCATCCCCAATGGAAGCGCGGTGGAATACGGGCTGCCGCTCTTCGGCATCAAGAAGCAATAGCTGCCTGGGCCAGCATCGAATTTCATATACATGTTCAAGAAAATCCTAGTTGCGAACCGCGGGGAAATTGCCCTGCGCGTCATTTGCGCCTGTAAGGAACTGGGCATCAAGGCGGTCGCCATTTACAGCGAGGCCGACCGCAACTCGCTCCACGTTCGCTTCGCCGATGAAGCCATCTGCATCGGCCCGCCGCGGCTGCAAGAGAGCTATCTGAACATCCCGGCCGTCATCAGCGCGGCTGAGATTGCAAACGTTGACGCCATTCATCCCGGTTACGGACTGCTCAGCGAGAACGCTAACTTTGCCGAAGTGTGCCTGGCGTCGGAGATCAAGTTCATTGGTCCGCCGCCCGAGGTAACGCGGTTGATGGGAGAGAAGGAAAAAGCGCGCGCCACCATGAAGAAAGAGGGCGTGCCGATCCTTCCCGGCTCCGACGGGATCATCGGCTCCGCTGGAGAAGCGCTAGAGTGGGCACGCAGTGTGGGTTTCCCGGTCATCGTGAAAGCGTCAGCCGGCGGCGGTGGCCGCGGCATGCGCGTCATCCGCAGCGAAGAGGAACTGCCCAACCTGTTCCACTCGGCGCAGTCTGAGGCGGCAGCAGCGTTCGGCAACGGCGATCTCTACATGGAGAAGTTCATCGAGCGTCCGCGCCACATCGAGTTCCAGGTGCTCGCCGACGAGCACGGCAATGTGATGAGCCTGGGCGAGCGCGAGTGCAGCATCCAGCGCCGCCATCAGAAGCTGGTGGAAGAAGCGCCGTCAGTAAAGGTCAATCAGGAGCTGCGCGACAGAATCGGCGGCATCCTGACCACGACGCTCAGCAGGATCGGCTACATGAACGCCGGAACTGTGGAGTTCCTGATGGATGAGGACGGAAGCCTGCACTTCATCGAAATGAATACCCGCATTCAGGTTGAACACCCGGTGACGGAGATGACGACCGACGTTGACCTGGTGAAGTCACAGATTCAGATCGCCGCTGGTGCGAAGCTGAACGAGGTCATCAACCAGGACGTCTACTTTCGCGGACACGCAATCGAGTGCCGCATCAATGCCGAACATCCGGAGCGCTTTACGCCCTCGGCCGGCAAGATCACAGCGTTTAACATGCCGGGCGGAACGGGCATTCGCGTGGATACGGCGGCCTACGCCGAGGGCGTCATTCCTCCGTACTACGACTCGCTCATTGCTAAGTTATGCGCCCGCGGACGCGATCGCGCTGAGGCAATCGCGCGCATGTCCCGGGCGCTGGAGATGTTTGTGGTGGAGGGTATCCACACCACCATTCCGCTGCATCGGCGCATCATGCACGATCCGGATTTTCAAGCCGGCAACTTCGATACGAAATTTATGGAACGCTTCCTGGCCGGGACGCCAAGCAAGTAAAGATATTTTCACCGCGGAGGCACCGAGGACGCTGAGGATCAGGATTGAAGCCTTCTCTCCGGTTTTCATGCAGGACCAGAACAGAATGAAATCCTTAGACCTCATACCTCCGTGTTCTCCGTGCCTCCGTGGCGAATTGACCTGGAACTCATGAATCTGCCCAAGCTGTACGCCATTGTTGATGTTTCCTGCTTTGCCGCTCCCCTGCGCACCACTGACGCCATCGTGGATTACGCGAAAGACCTCGCCGCGGGCGGAGCTACTCTGATCCAATACCGCAACAAGGTTGGCACCACGCGGGAGATGCTGGGTCATGCACGGGAGATCCGGCGCGCTCTAGGCTCGAGCGTCACCCTGATCATGAATGACCGAGCCGACATCTGCATCGCGGCCGATTATCAGGGCGTTCACGTCGGGCAGTTAGATCTCTCTCCGGAAGGCGCGCGAACCGTGATCGGCCCGCAACGCATCCTGGGCGTCTCGTCGCACAATCTTGAACAGCTTCTGGAGGCCGACGCCGGGCCTGCCGATTACATTGCCTTCGGTCCGGTGTTCTCGACATCGTCCAAGCGCAATCCCGACCCGATGGTTGGGCTTGAGGGAATCCGCGCAGCCCGCGCCGCTACGAAGAAGCCGCTGGTCGCCATCGGCGGCATTACGCGGTCCAACGCGCGCTCGGTCATCGACGCCGGCGCCGATTCAGTCGCGGTGATTGCTGACCTTCTAAGTTCGCCCGCCAAAGTTGCTGAAGAATTCCTGCGGCTGTTGGTGTAGATTTTCTGCGAGTATCCTGTTGTTATCGAGGCTCATTGGCAACCGACACGAAGACCGTCTCCACCGTTTCCAGCGAAAGCGAGTTTGTAAAAGGGCTGGGCCCGCTCAGCGCCACTACGCTGGTCATGGGCTCCATGATCGGCTCAGGCATCTTCATCGTCTCCGCCGATATCGCCCGGCTCGTCGATTCTCCCGTGTTGCTGGTCGGAGCGTGGCTGCTAACCGGCTTCCTCACAATTTCCGGCGCGTTGGCCTACGGCGAATTAGCGGCCATGATGCCCCACGCCGGCGGACAGTACGTCTATCTACGCGAGGCTCTCGGGCCGATGTGGGGCTTTCTATACGGCTGGACGCTTTACATGGTCGTCCAGACAGGAACGATCGCCGCCGTCGGTATCGCCTTCGGCAAGTTCCTGGGGGTGTTCCTTCCATCCGTTTCGTCGACGCACTGGCTTGTTTACGTGGCCCACGTTCCGCCGATCAAAATCGGGCCAATGGTCCTGGGCAATATGGATGTCGGCCTAAACACCCAGAACCTCGCCGCCATCGTGATCGTAATCTTCCTGTCGGTGGTAAACGTCTTTGGCGTGCGTACCGGCGCCATCGTTCAGAACATCTTCACCGTCGCCAAAACCGCTGCCCTGCTGGGATTGGTGCTGCTGGGGCTGTTTGTCGCTCGTAACGCTCAGGCCATCGCGGCAAATTTCGGCAGTGAGTTCTGGCGCAATGCCGGCTGGCACTCCTTGCATCCGGTGCAGGTTGGCGTGGGCGGACCGATCGCGCTGGTCGGAACGCTGACGATTCTGGCCGTCGCCCAGGTGGGTTCGCTGTTCTCCTCCGATGCCTGGAACAACATCACGTTCACGGCAGCCGAGGTGAAGGATCCCAAGCGCAATCTGCCGCTGGCGCTGGTACTTGGCACAGGCGCAGTGACGCTGCTGTACGTTCTGGCCAACGTTGTTTACCTGCTTACGTTACCTCTGCACGGTGACGCTGGCGGGGCAACCATCGTCGCCCGCGGCATTCAACACGCGTCGGAAGATCGTGTGGCGACGGCGGTTTTTCAAGAGATCTTCGGTACCAGTGGCGCGAAGATCATGGCGGGCGCCATCCTGGTTTCCACCTTCGGCTGCAATAACGGGCTGATACTTGCCGGCGCGCGCGTCTATTACGCGATGGCCAAGGATGGCCTGTTCTTCCACGGAGCCGGCAAACTCCACCCCAAGTACCATACGCCGGCGATGTCGCTGGCCATGCAGTGTGTCTGGACCTGCATTTTGTGTATTTCGGGCAGCTACGGGCAGCTGCTCGACTACATCATCTTTGCCGTGCTGGTCTTTTACATCCTGACCATAGCCGGATTGTTCGTCTTGCGCGTCAAACGTCCTGACGAACCTCGGCCTTATCGCGCCATCGGCTACCCGGTTTTGCCGGCAATGTACATTTTGATAGCGACGTTTATTGATGTAGTCTTGTTGCGTTATAAGCCGCAATACACGTGGCCCGGCCTGATCATTGTTCTACTCGGAATTCCCGTGTATTTCCTGTGGTCAAAGCGGAATCCGCAGGTTCGCGAGCAAGCCTAGCAGTTAAGAAGAGGCAAATCCTCAATGTCCAATCTCCTGAAGTGCAAGCCCCTCGACAGGCTGATGAACGAAGCATCAGAGACGGGGGAACATAGTCTTAAGCGGGCACTCGGCCCTGTAAATCTCATTACCCTGGGAATTGGCGCCATCATTGGCGCGGGCATTTTCGTTCTGACCGGATCGGCCGCTGCGAAGTACGCCGGCCCCGCGATCGTTTTGTCGTTTGTGCTGGCCGGCATCGCCTGCGTTTTCGCGGGTCTCTGCTACGCCGAGTTCGCCTCGCTCATCCCTATCGCCGGATCCGCGTACACCTATGGCTACGCGACCTTGGGCGAGATCTTTGCCTGGATCATCGGCTGGGACCTGATTCTGGAATACGCCTTCGGCGCCGCTACAGTCGCTTCGGGCTGGAGCGGCTACCTGCTCAGCTTTCTTGAGGACTTCGGGATTCGGATTCCTCCGCGTTTGACTCTTGCGCCCAGTGAAAAGCTCGTCTTTTACAACGGCAACTGGGAGCACCTGGAGCGCATAAAAGATTCACTGGCTACCCAGCACATCAGTCCGGCTTCACTGCCGACGGAGACCGGCTTATTCAACCTTGTCGCCTTCCTGGCCATCATCGCTGTCACCATAATTCTGGTCATCGGCATCAAGGAATCCGCAAACTTCAACTCCGGCATCGTAATCGTCAAGCTGGCCATCGTATTGATGTTCATCGGCATCGCCGGGCAATTTGCTCTGCGCCATCCGCAATTGGTCACCCAGAACTGGCACCCGTTCATTCCGCCGAATGACACCGGCAAGTTCGGACACTACGGCTGGTCTGGTATCGCACGAGCTGCGAGCGTCATTTTCTTTGCTTATATCGGGTTCGATGCGGTATCGACAGCAGCACAGGAATCGCGCAACCCACAAAAGGACATGCCAGTCGGCATTCTGGGTTCGCTTGTCATCTGCACCATTCTTTACATACTGGTTTCCGGGCTTCTGACAGGTATCGTGTCTTATACCGACTTGAACGTGGCTGACCCGGTCGCCGTTGGAATCGACGCAACCGGAGTGGGCTGGGCGAAAATCCTGGTGAAGCTGGGAGCCATCTTCGGCCTGGCCACAGTGATGCTGGTGATGCTGCTCGGACAATCGCGCGTGTTCTACTCGATGTCGCGCGACGGGCTGCTGCCCGAGTGGGCAGGCGCTGTGCATCCGCGCTTCCGCACGCCGTGGATTTCGACGATGCTGGTCGGCGGGTTCGTGGCCGTATTCGCCGCGCTAATCCCGATCGACGTCCTGGGTGAACTGGTGAGCATCGGCACATTGCTGGCATTCGTGATTGTCTGCTTCGGCGTGTGGATCCTGCGCAAACGCCGACCCGATCTGCACCGGCCGTTCAAGACGCCCCTGGTACCTCTCGTTCCGATTCTCGGCATTATTGTGTCGTTGGGTTTGATGGCCAGTCTGCCGCTTGACACCTGGATCCGCCTCATTGTCTGGCTGATCATCGGCATGGGAATCTATTTTGGCTACGGACGTCACCACAGCCACGTGCAGAAAACTGTTCGTGACGAAGTTCACGTAGCCGGCGACTGATCGCGGAACCGTTCTGACCCAGACGCCCTTCCATCCTGCCGTGGAGCGAGCATGAAAATTACGACTGCGGCCGAGATGCGCGCCATCGATCGGGCCACCACCGAACGTTTTGGCGTTCCCTCTCTGACTTTGATGGAAAACGCCGGCAGCGCTGTCGCGCAATACATCCTGCAGCACCATACGAGCGCTAATCGCATTGTCGTCATTTGCGGCAAAGGCAACAACGGAGGAGACGGCTTTGTTGTCGCGCGCAAACTGCACCGTGCCGGCCGCGTCGTCGAGGTCGTTCTGCTGGCGTCGAGAACGGAACTGAAAGGCGACGCGCTGGCGATGTTCGAGCGCCTGCCGCTGCGTCCGATCGAAGTGACCAGCGCGCAGGAATTGCAGGCCGAGTCGTCTCGTAGTTTGGCCAACTGTGATCTGCTGGTCGACGCCATTCTTGGCACCGGCTTTAAGCCGCCGGTCTCGGGGCTCTATGCCGATGCCATCTCGCTCCTGAATCGCGGCGCCCAGCCGGTGATCGCCGTCGACATCCCATCTGGAGCCGATTCCGACGCGATGACGCCGCAGCGCGGTCACGATTTTGTCCACTCCGACGCGATCATCACCTTCACCGCTCCGCGTCCGGCGCATGTCTTCGGAGAGCTGACACGCGGACCGATTCTTGTGGCGCCAATCGGATCGCCTCCGGAAGCGATCGTCTCGAATCTGAATCTCGAAGTTACGACGCCTCGCGACTTCGCATCGTTACTCGCCCCGCGCAAACGGGACAGCAACAAGGGCATGTACGGGCACGTCCTGGTCGTTGGCGGAGCGCTAGGCAAATCAGGAGCGGCTGCAATGGCCGGCATGGCGGCTTTGCGCGCCGGCGCAGGCTTGAGCACGGTAGCCACGCCCATGCGTGTGCTTAATACAGTCTCGTCTTTCGCCGCCGAGTTAATGACCGAACCGTTGCAGGAAACTCCTGGCGGATCCATCGCCGTCGCCGCAGCAGAAAGTGATCGCTTCATTGAGTTGATGAAGCCGATGACGGTCGTAGCCATCGGTCCAGGCATCGGTCGACATCCCGAGACTGTGCAATTCGTACACGAAGCTGTGCACCAGACAACGGTTCCACTCGTTCTCGATGCCGATGGCTTGAATGCGTTTGAGCACCAGACTCATCTGCTGGACGGCCGGCGGCGGCCTCTGGTGCTGACACCACATCCCGGTGAGATGTCACGGCTGGCGGGTACTTCGATCAAGGCGGTGCAAGCCGACCGCATCAATGTCGCGAGAAGTTTCGCTCGCGATCATCATCTCGTGCTGGTTCTGAAAGGCGATCGCACAATCGTCGCCTTGCCCGATGGCAGCGCGTGGATCAATCCCACCGGCAATCCGGGAATGGCTACCGGCGGGACTGGCGACATTCTTACGGGCATGACTGCCGGCATCATCGGCCAGATGCCTAACGACTACGCACGCGCCGCGATCGCGGCTGTTTATCTGCACGGTTTGGCGGGCGATGTGGCCGCGGAACGCATGGGCGAACACTCGCTCACGGCTACTGATCTGCTTAACGGATTGCCCGGAGCATTCCATCGCGCGCAACTCTGGGCGGCCGACGAAACTGTACGCATCCAGTAGTTTCGCTGCGGCCAAACGGCCATGCTGCGCCTGCTAGAATGATGGCGCTTCGCATGGCCGCTCACGAGCACATCACGCATTCTGCCGAAGAGACCATGGCATTGGGCCGGGAACTCGCGCCTACGCTCAAGAGCGCACGCATGGTCATACTTCGCGGCGATCTCGGGACCGGTAAGACAACGCTGGTGAAGGGCATCGCTGAAGGACTGGAAGCCGCTTCGAACGAAGATGTCACCAGTCCGACCTTTACTTTGATCCACGAGTACCGTGGCCCAGACGTCAATCTTTTTCACGTCGATCTCTATCGCATCGATACCCCGCGCGAGCTCGACACTCTCGGTCTAGACGAGTTGCTCGCCGAGGACGGCAACCTGGTTCTACTGGAGTGGGGCGAGAAGTTTCCGCGCTTCGAAAAAGAACGTGACGTGGAGATTTCGATCGAGCGGCGCGGCGATCAGGAAAGAAAGTTCACCATCAAGCGAAAGTGATTGGCTAGACGGGAGGCGCCGTCCTCGCGTCAAGTAGTCCCAACGTCTGGTCATACGGCAAGAACACAGAGAATGCCGTGCCGCTGCGACCGTTGCGACTGGTGCTGGTGACGTGAATCGTGCCTTCATGCTTTTCGACAATGCTGCGGCTGATCCATAAACCCAGGCCCGTACCCTTCTCGCCCTTGGTCGTGTAGAAGGGGGCAAACAGATTCTTGCGCACTCCGCGCGGGATACCGCTTCCACTGTCCAGCACCGTGATCCGTATTCCCTTGCGGTTTGGATCCGACGACAGACTTGATTCTCGCGTGTGCAAAACCAACTGTCCGCCGTCGCCGGCAATAGCCTCGATGGCGTTCCCCACCAGGTTGGAGAACACCTGGCGCAACTCGCCTGGGTAGCCGCGGACGCTGCAGTTGGTCTCAAAACGCCGGCTCACCTGGATGTGATTCTGCCTGATCTGCGGCGAGAACAGAACGAGCACGCTTTCCAGTACCTCGTTCAGATTCACCGGCACCGGACTTCGGGACTCGCGATGGAACGTCAGAAGCTGGCTGGTGATCTGCGCGATGCGAGTGAGTTCTTCGCTTGCCATGTTCAGGTATTGCGTCGCGTCGGGATTCGATTTTTCTTCATGTTGCAACAGGTAAACCAGATTCGTAACCGTATCCAGCGGGTTACGGATCTCGTGCGCGATGGTGGCAGACAATCGTCCAGCCAGGGTGAGGCGCTCGCTAGTACGCAGTGTCTGCTCAGTCTGGCGTCTCTGAGTGGTATCGCGAAAAACAAATACCAGGCCAACGACGTTATTGCTGTCGCCAAGAATGGGCGCTCCGGTCAATTCAAGCGGATATTCCTTGCCATCGCGACTGGTCAATACCAAACTTGCAGAGTAGCTAACCACCTGTTGTGCTTTCCGTATACCTTCGGTCGGATCTTCGATGTCGAGGCGAGTCCGCTCGTCGAGCAAATGTACGACCTCGCGGAAATGGCGGCCTGTGGCTTCGTGATACTCCCAACCCGTGAGTTTCTGCGCCACTGGATTGATGAACGACACCAATCCCTCCCGATCGGTAGCAACCACTCCTTCTCCCAGACTCTTCAACGCGATCTGAAACCATTTCCGGCTTTCCTTCAGTTGTTCCCGCTGCTCCGCCTCTGCCTGAAGGTGCCTTTCGTAGGTGCTGGACAAAGCCAGCAACTCTCGGCGCGTGATGAAGAACAGGAGCACCGCTATCAGCAAAGACAATCCCACCGCTGAACCGACCACAGTGGCATTAAGAATCTTGGCTCGCGCTGAGCGTTGACGGCGCAAGCCTTCTTCCTCAGCAACAAACACTCTTTGCTTCTGGCGAATCGCCTGCATCAACTCTTGCCCACTGAGCAGATCAGCGGCAGAGGGGGGAGTTTTATGCGCGCTCTGTACCTGCTGGTCGGCCCACTGCATCCATCCCGAGTACAACTGGCTCAACACTGCAAGCCGCTCCTGCTGTGAAGTGTTGTCTCCGGTAAGGTTCTGCAAATAGGCGAATTGATCGGGAACACGGGCCTTGGCGTCGTTGTAGGAATCCAGAAAGGTTTGATCGCCGGTGAGATAGTACCCGCGGAGACCGGTGTCCATCTCGACGATCTGGCGCTGGACCTGGCGCGCGGTAGAGATGACCTGGTCGGAGTGATCGACCCAGCGCAGGGTTGCACTCAGCAACACGATCTCCCCCGCGAGGGTTATCGCCAGCATAACCAGCAGGACGACCGGCAAAGCTACCGTCCGGCGTAACAGCCTCTGAAAGCCGCGTTGATCCATAGCCGAATAGCCGACGCGCGACTGCGGGCACCGCGCGAATGGATTCGATGATACAGCAGTTTTCCTCGATTGCCGCAAGTGACCAGTTGGCGGCGGACCGAGCAGCAGTACTGCACACGGTTGTAGAATTTATACAGCTCCTATGAGCGCAGTACACCGAGCCCCATCCCATTTTCATCTCCTACTTTGTAGGATCGCTTGCGTGCTTGTCTTTTTTCTGCAGCCGATCAGCGCAAGCGCTCAGTCTTTGACTTCTCAAGGTCCAACCGAGCTACATCCCGGCTTCAACTTGTTCACAAAAGAGCAGGATATTCAGCTAGGGCAGGAATTAGCGTCCCAAGTGCGCAAACGGGCGACGATCGTCAACGATCCTGTATTGACGAACTACGTAAACACCGTCGGACGACGGCTGACGCAGTCGCGAGAGGCGCGATCGAGCGGTTTTCACTTCACCTTCGAGGTCGTCGCCGATCCGTCGATTAACGCGTTTGCATTGCCAGGTGGCCCGATGTTCATCAATACCGGCCTGTTGAAAGCGGTGGACAACGAAGCGCAACTGGCGGCGGTAATGAGTCATGAGATGTCGCACGTGATTCTGCGCCACGGCACCAACCAGGCGAGCAAGGCGAATCTGCTGGAAATCCCTCTGGCTTTGGCGGGGCAACTCACCAACAGCGGCTCGCTGATGGGAGAACTTGCCCAGCTTGGGATCGGGCTGGGCGCAAATAGCGTGTTGTTGAAGTTCTCGCGCACGGACGAGAGCCAAGCTGACCTGATGGGCTCCCACATCATGGCGGAGGAGGGGTACGACCCTCTCCAAATGGCCAAATTTTTCGACAAGCTCGACGCGAAAGGCGGCTACTCGACCATTCAGTTCCTGTCGGATCATCCCAATCCCGCCAATCGTTCGAAAGCCATCGAAGAGGAAGCTGCACGATTGCCTGCGCGCAGGTACGGGTATCAGACGGGACAGTTTCAGCAGATGAAGAAAGAAGTCTTGAACATTCACGAGCCTCCATCCAAGAAGCAGCAGGAGCAGGGAGAGTAGCAGCGAAGCGGCCGCGACGCGATATCGGTACGGCAGATATACTTCTTAATAGTCGAATCATGAAATCAAAAGTTCTAAGTTTTCTTGAACGCGTGCTTTTCGGCGCGTCCTTATCGTTCGCGGCTTTGTCCTTGTGCGCAGTCGCCCAAGATGCTCCACAGCCTCAGCCGGCGCCCGGACTGACGCAGCCGAAGCCGCCGGCGATACCCAGCAAGCAGAAAACGACGGCTCCAGCCGCAACCCCGGAGAGCGCTGGCTCTTCGACTGCATCCCAGGCATCCTCGCACAACATACCGGCGGCAGCCGAGCGGCACTTCCATCAGGCGGTACAAATGGAACGAGATGGCGATCTACAGGGGGCCAGCGACGAATACAAGGCGGCCATCAAGGAATATCCCGACTACTTCGAAGCTCACTACAATCTGGGTCGCATCTACCTTGACGAGAAAGGGTATACAGAAGCCACTGCAGAGTTGACGACCGCGGTAGGCCTGCGCCCCGACGATGCCAGGGCGCACAACAATCTCGGAATGGCGCTCAAACACAACCGCGATCTCAATGGCGCCATCGCGCAATATCAGCAGGCTGTGCGGCTCGACCCCAAGTTGGCGACTGCGCAAGGCGGCCTCGCTGATGTGCTCTACGCCAAACGCGATTTCAACGGCGCCGTCCAGCACTACCGCGCGGCTCTGGCGATACAGCCCAACAGCGCGGTGCTGCATATGAACCTGGCCAGCGCGCTTGACGATGCTGGCAAGCCGGACGAAGCGATCGCCGAGTACAAGGAAGCGATTCGGCTGGAGCCCAAGAACGCAAGCGCCCATTACAACCTGGCAATCTTTTATTTGAGGAGAAAGGACACTGCCACCGCGATTGCGGAGCTGCGCCAGGCGGCAAAACTTTCTCCCGACTGGCCAACGCCGCACATCATGTTGACCAACTTGCAGAAAGATTCCGATCCCAAGGCAGCGCTGGATGAATGCGTGATTGCCGACGGCCTGACCAACGACGCGAAGCTGCACAACCTGTGCACCGATCTACAACGAAAGGTGCAGCAGGGCAGCCAGTAAGAGTCGGGTCGGCACATCTGAGATCGAAATACAGTGATCCACGCGACTTTTTCTACCGCCTATTCCGAATCGGGCCTGCTCCATTTAAGATAAGTAGTTCCCCTTTTGCAGGAATCCGCGCCCTCTCCTGAATCCTCAATATTCGTAAGAAGGGACTTATCCATGAACAGCTTCGGCAGTCGTTCCGTCCTTCGCGCAGGCAAGCGCGAATACGAGATTTACCGTCTCGATGCGCTCGAAAAACAGGGACTAACTACTAAACATCTTCCCTATTCTCTCCGCATTCTTCTGGAAAACTTGCTGCGCCGCGAAGATGGCAAGACTGTGAAAGCCGATGACATTCGCGCGTTGACCTCGTGGAACAAGAAGTCGCATCCTTCGGAAGAAATCGCCTTTATGCCCAGCCGGGTGCTGCTGCAAGATTTCACCGGCGTGCCGGCAGTCGTGGATCTGGCTGCCATGCGCGATGCCATGAAGGCACTGGGCGGCAATCCTGCACTGATTAATCCACTACAGCCGGCGGAACTGGTGATCGATCACTCGGTACAGGTCGATGAGTTTGGAACCCCGCAGGCGATGCAACTTAATGCCGAGTTGGAATTCCAGCGCAACAAGGAGCGCTATGCGTTCCTGCGCTGGGGGCAGACCGCCTTCAAGAACTTCGCTATCGTGCCGCCTGACACCGGCATCGTCCACCAGATCAACCTGGAGTATCTGGCACGCGTCGTCTTCGTCGGTGCGAACGGCGAGAGCGGCAAACCGCTGGCTTATCCCGACACGCTGGTGGGGACCGATTCGCACACCACAATGATCAACGGCCTGGGAGTGCTCGGTTGGGGCGTCGGCGGCATCGAGGCCGAGGCTGCCATGCTGGGCCAGCCGGTATCGATGCTGATCCCGCAAGTCATTGGCTTCCGCTTGAAAAACAAGCTGCGAGAAGGATCGACCGCGACCGACCTGGTGCTCACCGTCACCGAGACGCTGCGCAAGAAGGGCGTCGTCGGCAAGTTCGTCGAGTTCTTCGGACCCGGCCTGCAAGACCTGCCACTCGCCGATCGCGCCACCATTGCCAACATGGCGCCGGAATACGGCGCAACCTGCGGTATCTTCCCGGTCGATAACGAAACGCTGAACTATTTACGCTTGAGCGGCCGCGACGCCGAACTGGTAAGCCTGGTGGAGGCGTACTGCAAAGAGCAGGGTCTCTTCTACACTGCCGATACACCCGAAGCCGAGTACACCGATGTACTCGAGCTCGATCTCGCGACTGTAGAACCCAGTATCGCCGGGCCCAAGCGTCCGCAAGACCGGGTCAGGCTCTCGCACGCGGCCAAGGCATTTGAAGATGCGCTGCCCGGCTTGCTGAAGCCTGGCCAGCAGGTTCCTCCGAAGCAAGAGGCGAATTGGGAAAGTGAAGGCGGACATCCGGCCGGCATGGACTCGCAGAAGGACGTCGTCGAAGAGCACGTCAAACTGGACAAGGCGCTCAAGCATGGAAGCGTAGTCATCGCCGCGATCACCAGCTGCACCAACACGTCCAACCCGTCAGTGCTGGTCGCTGCCGGTTTGCTGGCCAAGAAGGCAGTCGAGAAAGGATTGAAAGTTCCGTCGTGGGTAAAGACGTCGCTCGCTCCCGGATCTCTGGTCGTGACGGAGTATTTGACGCGCTCAGGCCTGATGCCGTATCTGGAGAAACTGAAGTTCAATGTCGTCGGTTACGGCTGCACCACTTGCATCGGGAACTCCGGCCCGCTGCCCCAGGAAGTTTCCAACGTCGTGTTGGAGAAAGACCTTGTCGTCGCGTCGGTGCTGAGCGGCAATCGCAACTTCGAAGGTCGCATCAATTCTGAGGTTCGCGCGAATTACCTGATGTCGCCGCCGCTGGTGGTCGCTTACGCGCTGGCTGGCCGCATCGATATCGACGTGTTCAAGGAGCCGCTGGGCTATGGGCAGAACGGCAAGCGTGCACCGGTGTACCTGAAGGACATCTGGCCGACGGCGGAAGAAGTCGACGCTGTGGTGCATAAGTACATCACCGGCGATCTGTTCCAGAGCGCATACGCCGACGTCTTCAAGGGCGACGAGCGCTGGCGCGGCTTGAACGTCCCTGAAGGCGAAACGTTTACGTGGGACGCCCAGTCGACATACGTAAAGCATCCGCCATATTTCGAGAACATGCCGGCAAAGCCGGAGGCGGTGAAGAACATCTCGGGCGCTCGCGTGCTCTGCTATCTCGGCCACAGCGTGACCACCGATCACATTTCGCCTGCGGGCTCGATCAAGCACAACAGCCCTGCAGGGCAATACTTAATTGCTCATGGCGTACAGCCGGCCGACTTCAACTCGTACGGTTCGCGGCGCGGTAATCACGAAGTCATGATGCGTGGTACGTTTGCCAATGTCCGACTGCGCAATAAGCTCACTCCGCACAAAGAAGGAGCGTTCACACGCTACCTTCCGAGCGGCGAAGAAATGACGATCTTCGACGCGTCGGAAAAGTATCGGGCGCAAGGGACTCCACTGGTCGTGCTTGCGGGCAAAGAGTACGGGTCCGGTTCATCGCGCGACTGGGCAGCCAAAGGTCCGCGGCTGCTGGGCGTGCGTGCCGTCCTGGCCGAAAGCTTCGAACGCATTCACCGCTCGAACCTGGTGGGCATGGGCATCCTGCCGCTGCAGTTCCTGGAAGGTCAGAGCGCTGAAACCCTGAGTCTCACCGGCGAAGAAACGTTCGACGTAATCGGTTTGACGGATGTGCTCGCGACGTTTGCCGCCGGTAAAACCGTTAAGGTTCACGCGAAGGACCCCGCCGGGAAGGTGACCGAACTCACCGCGATCGTGCGCATCGACACACCGCAGGAAGCTCAGTACTACCTGCACGGCGGCATTCTGCAATATGTGCTGCGTCAGTTGCTGGGCAGGCCGGGAACAGCAAGGGCCTAATCTGCGGACTTGTGAATTTGAAGCAGGAAACGCGGGCATCAAGCCCGCGTTTTTCTTTGGTATTTCACGCTGCTTTCTTGCGAGGCACCTTGGCACCTGACTTACGAGCTTCGCTGATGCCAATGGCAATGGCCTGCTTGCGGCTCTTCACCTTGCGCTTGCCTCGCGACTTCAACTTGCCATGCTTGTACTCGCGCATGACTTTTCCGACCTTGCTTTGCGCTTTACGGCTATATTTGCGATGTCCGCTGCTGGACCCACTGGTCGAGGATGAGCGAGTCCGGCTCGCCCGCTTCTTTGCTGTTGTCGAGCGGGATGTCCCTCGACGCGAGGACTTGCTGCGGTGGCTGCTCGAGCTGGATTTTCTTGCCGTTACCATAAATGTCTAGCCTCCTCTGAAAGTAAGAAGCGCAGCGCGGCAAAACGGGTTGCGCCGAGGCAACGCGAACAACCCTCCGCAAATCGCAAAAGTAACCAAGGCTCACGTTGACCATGCCGTTCGACTTCACGTACCCTTGAGCGTTACCTTCTAGAGCCCTCATGAAGACTGCCGAGATGCCCTCTTTGCGTGTTGCCGAAGAAATCACTGAACTCGTCGGCGAAACCCCCATCCTTCACCTGCGGAAGATCGTTCCCTCCGGCGCCGGCGACGTTTACGCCAAGCTGGAGTACCTGAATCCGGGCGGCAGCATTAAAGACCGTGCTGCGCTGGGAATGATCTCCAAAGCTGAACGCGACGGCCGATTGAAGCCGGGTGCCACGATCTTCGAAGCCACGGCCGGAAATACCGGAGTTGGGCTCGCATTGATTGGCACTGGCCGCGGCTACAAGACGGTGCTGGCCGTCCCGGAAGGCTTTTCGCAGGAAAAAGTCACGTTGATGGAAGCACTGGGCGCCGAGGTCATTCGAACCCCGAAGGATGGCGGGATGCAGGCCGCTATCGATTACGTGAAAGAGCGCGCTTCCCGCACCCCTAATTCCTTCATCGCCGGCCAATTCGAAAATCAGGACAATCCCGACTTCCATTACGAGACCACGGGTCGCGAGTATTTTGAGCAACTCGGCGGGCAGGTGGACGCTATCGTCATTGGTTGTGGAACGGGCGGCACGTTTACCGGTATCGCGCGTTATTTCAAAGAACGCAATCCGAAGATTCTTGCCGTAGCAGTCGAGACCGAGGGTTCGGTCCTCGGCGGCGGCCCGAAGGGCGATCACGAAGTCGAGGGCATTGGCGCGAGTTTCATCCCCAAGACATTCGACGGCTCACTTGCAGACGAAATTGTCGCCGTGACCGATACCGACGCTTTTGACATGGTGAAGAAGCTGGCGGGCATGGAAGGCGTACTTGCCGGATCGAGTGCTGGCGCCAATGTTTTTGCGGCTATCGCTATTGCAAAACGGCTCGGAGCCGGCAAACGCGTCGCAACCATCATTCCTGACTCGGCCGAGCGTTATTTGTCGAAAGGGATCTTCCAGTTCGGCGAGAAACGCTGAATTTTCTCCGAAGTGTACGTTGCTAATGCTCTCGCTTAAGTCTCCGTGTGCTCATTGACCTGTGGTGAACGACTTCATATGCCAAAAAAGAATGCTTTCGGATTTTCCACTCGCTCCATTCATGCCGGCAACGAAGCCGATCCATCCACCGGAGCCGTAGCGCCTCCGATATTTGCTACTTCTACCTACGCGCAGGAAGAACTCGGCAAAACCAAAGGCTATGACTACTCCCGCGCCGGCAATCCTACGCGCACGCGCGTCGAGGAAAATCTCGCAGCGCTGGAGGGCGGCATCGCTGCCCGCGTGTTTGGCAGTGGCATGGCCGCGGTGGGCGCAATTTGCCATCTGATGAAGGCCGGCGATCACATCGTCGCTTCGAACAATCTTTACGGAGGCGTGCCGCGGTTGTTCAACCAGGTCATGACCAACTTCGGCCTGGAGTTCACTTACGTGGACACCGCCGATCCGCGCAACGTGCAGAACGCGATTCGGAAGAGCACTCGCTACGTCTATATCGAAACACCGACGAATCCGCTGATGGGCCTGACTGACATTGCCGCCGTCAGCGAGATCGCGCACAAGCGCGGCTGCGAGGTCGTGGTCGACAACACCTTCATGTCGCCGTATTTCCAGCAACCGATTCGGCTGGGCGCCGACATCGTGATGCATTCGACGACCAAGTTCCTTAACGGCCACAGCGATGGATTGGGCGGGGTGCTGGTTTGCACGACCGAGGAGCAGGCGGAGAATCTGGCCTTCGTGCAGAAGGCCGCAGGCGCCATCCTGTCGCCCTTCGAGTGCTGGCTGGTGCTGCGCGGGACAAAGACGCTTGCCGTGCGTATGAAGCAGCATGATGACAACGGCCGTGTCATGGCGGATTACCTGAGCGGCCATCGCAAGGTGAAGAAGGTCTTCTACCCCGGCCTGAAGAGCCATCCACAATACGAACTTGCCTGCAGACAGATGTCGGGCTTTGGCTCGATGATTACCTTCGAGACGGGCTCGCTCAGCAACGCCAAGCGGCTGTTGAAGCGTGTCCGCCTGTGCACCATGGGCGAATCGCTGGGCGGCGTCGAAACCCTCATCTCGCATCCGGCGACGATGACGCATGCCGCCATCGGCGAGAAAGGCCGTAAAGCCATTGGCCTGACCGACGGTATGGTGCGAATCTCTGTCGGCATTGAAGACATCGAAGACATCATCGCCGACCTGGAGCAGGCGCTGGATTAGCCGTCGGCCGTCAGCTGCAGCAATACTCAGAAAGATCCTCCGCTCGACGCTCTTTTGAGGGGGCGGGAGCACAGCATCGGGAACCATGGTCTTGAGCGATCTCGAAAAGATTACGGAACTGCTTCATACGGCTAAGACCATCGCTGTCGTCGGCCTGTCGGATTCCGCCATGCGCCCAAGCTTCGGCGTCTCGGAGTACATGCGTGCGCACGGCTATCGCATCATCCCGGTAAATCCGACCATCAAGGAATGGCTGGGCGAAAAAGCTTACCCGTCGCTTCTCGATGTGCCCGAGAAGGTCGACATTGTCGACGTATTCCGGCGGCCCGACGCCGTTCCTCAGGTCGTGGAACAGGCTATCCAAATCAAGGCTCCGGCCATTTGGCTACAGGAGGGCGTCATTCACGAAGAGGCGGCCCAGCGGGCACGAAATGCAGGAATCTTCGTCGTAATGGATCTCTGCATCCTGAAGGAGCATCGCAAGCGACGCTAGCTCGATTGCGCAAAATTCTCACACGTCCGCAATACATTTCTGCAGCCTCCACGCGCCGGACGCAGCGCGTCTGCGCTACAAACGTAGTTACGGAGATTCAGCATGGGCGAAACGATCAAACTAAAGGCAAGCGACGGGCATGAACTCGACGCGTATCTCGTACTGCCGGATGGCCCGCCGATCGCAGGATTAGTCGTGGTTCAGGAGGCGTTCGGGGTGAACGCGCATATACGTTCCGTGGCCGACGGCTACGCGCGCGATGGATTCCTCGCCGTAGCGCCGGCGATGTTCGACCGCATCGAGCGCGGGATAGAACTCGGTTATACCGGAGACGATCTGCAACGAGGTATCTCGCTAGCGAGACAAGTCAACTACGACGACGCAGCGAAGGACTTGGCAGCAGCGCTCCAATACCTGCGCGAACAGGGCGTCGCAAGGTCTGGCGTCATCGGCTACTGCTTCGGCGGAACAATGGCCTGGCTCGCCGCGACTCGGCTGGATCCAGCAGCAGCCGTCGGCTACTACGGTGGAAACATCACTCGTTATTCGCAGGAAAATCCACGCTGCCCAGTAATGCTGCACTTCGGCGCATTGGATAAGCACATCCCCAAAGAAGGAATCGATCAGTTGCAGGCTGCTCATCCAGAGGTACGGATTTTCTGGTATGCCGGTGCCGATCACGGATTCAACTGCGACGCCCGTGCCGCTTACAATCCTGCGGCAGCGAATCTGGCACGGGAACGGTCGCTGGAGTTCCTGAAGAAGAATATAGCGGGAAGGTAATCACCACAGAGGCAGAGAGGACACGGAGTTTAATGAATTTCAAAAGGCTTGCCGAGACTTATGAGAGGTGCTCACGAGTCTAAGTTTTCTGTTCTTCTCCGGCGGCTCCGTGTTTCCGTGGTAAACCGGTTTTTCGCTTAGCCTGCTTGATTTCTTCCAGCCGCGCTTTGATTCGCTTCTCGATACCTTCGTCGGTAGGATGATAGTAGACGCGGTTCTTCAGATTGTCGGGCAGGCATTGCATGTCGGCGACTTTCTCTTCCAGATCGTGCGCGTATTGATAGCCTTCGCCGTAGCCCAAGCCCTTCATCAACTTCGTCGGCGTATTCCGCAACTGTAGCGGAACGGGATCCTGCGCGGTGCGCTCGACGTCTTCCTGTACCGCGCCGTAGGCCAGGTACACAGCATTAGATTTCGGTGCGGCACACAGATAGACCACAGCCTGTGCCAGCGCGAGATCTCCTTCCGGCACCCCCAGGAAATCGAAGGCCTCTTTTGCGGCGAGGGTGATATTCAAAGCGTTGGGATCGGCGAGTCCGATATCCTCGACGGCCATCCTCACTACACGGCGCGCGACGTACAGCCGGTCTTCTCCAGCCTCCAGCATGCGGGCAAGCCAGTAGAGCGCAGCGTCGGGGTCGCTGTTGCGCACGCTTTTATGCAGCGCGGAGATGATGTTGTAGTGCTCCTCGCCGGCTTTGTCGTACATCAGCACCCGTTTCTGGAGGGCGTTGGTGACGATGGCATCTGTGATCTGCGAGCCGGCGTCTCTGGCCAACGTGGCCGCTACGTCCAGCGCGTTGTAGGCGCTTCGGGCGTCGCCGCTGGAATACGCCGCAATCTTATGCAGCGCCGCCTCATCCGCCTCGAGATGTAGATCGCCGAGGCCTCGCTCTTCGTCTTTTAGCGCGCGCTGCAACAGGCCAACAATCTGGTCTTCTGTCAGCGGCTTGAGGACGTACACACGAGTGCGCGAGAGCAGGGCCGAGATCACTTCAAAGGAGGGATTCTCGGTGGTTGCGCCGATCAGGCGAATGCTCCCCTTCTCGACGTAAGGAAGAAAGGCATCCTGCTGGGCCTTGTTGAAGCGGTGTACTTCGTCGACGAAAACGATGGTCCGGGTACCGTACTGACGCGCACGCTCCGCGTCGGCCATGACTTGTTTGATTTCTTTGATCCCGCTGAGGACAGCCGAAAACTCGATAAAGTCAGCGTGCGTCATCCGTGCGATGATCTTCGCAAGCGTCGTCTTCCCAACCCCGGGAGGTCCCCAGAAGATTAACGAGCCAGTGTCGTCGCGCTCGATCTGCACGCGCAGCGGCTTACCGGGCCCGAGGATGTGCTCCTGCCCGGCGAACTCGTCCAGGTTACGCGGGCGCATGCGATCGGCCAGCGGCCGCGACTTGTCGATCGCTTCATCCTGCGCCGGATTGTTCTGGAATAGGCTCATTTACCAACTTGAGACACAGAAATACTGAGAACACGCGAATCCTGATTGAATTCTAAGCCTCTGTGTCTCTGGGGCTTTGTGGTGAGTTTGCGCTTCTCTGTCTGGCCGCTTCGTATAGAAGAATCGATGACGCGATGCCAGCGTTCAGCGACTCGACCTTAGGTGATTGCGGAATCGCAACAATCTCATCGGCTTCTGCCAAAATCTCTTTGGGAATACCGGCTCCTTCGTTGCCGATCACGAAAGCTATCGGTACGCGCAGGTCAACCTCCGAAATCAAGCGTCCCTTATGAGATGAGGTAGCCAGAACGCGGATGCCTCTCGACTTGACCGCGCCCAGGGCGGTCGCCAACTCAACCTTTGCGTGCGGCAGACGGAACAGCGACCCGGCGGAGGCCCGCACCGCCTTCCAGTTCCAGGGGCTCACGCTCCGCTCTCCAAGCAGCAGGCCAGTCACGCCGAAGGCTTCCGCGGAGCGGGCAATAGTGCCCAGGTTCCCGGGATCCTGCAAGCCAGCCGTGATCATCAGCAGCACGGGCAACGTCTTGAGGATCGTCGCAACCTCTTCCGCTTTGACCCGCACCAGCGCGGCCACCCCCTGCGGCGTCTCAGTAGGGACTGCGCTGGCAAACACTGAATCAGGCAGGAGCAGTACTTCTGTGTGAGAGGAAAGCTGCGGCACGAGGCGGTGGGCGCGTTCGCGTGCCGATTCGCTGAAGAAAACCGTGCTCAGCTTCAGCCCGCTACGCACCGCCTCTTCGATCAGATGCATGCCTTCGACGGCCACTTCCCCGCGGTCGTTGGGCGCAGCCTCAGCAAAGCCGCGACGCAAATCTCTGACGTGGGCATTTTGGCGGCTATCCACGCGCCGCAGGCGGGATTCAAATGCAGTAAGATCGGGCATCGTTCCAGGGAGAACCGCGTCTATCGTACACCGCGGTGCGCAACTTCACCGCGCGGAGAGGAAGCAACGTGGTAATCTGCTCAGTTGCCGTCCCGCGGAGCTGTAGTTAGTTTTCGCTCCGCTAACCCTCGCTATAAGAAGAGGCACGGTTGCGTCCCGAAATCGTCAAAATCAACCGCCAAGCGCCGGAGTCGTCATTGATCACCTATGCGGCCGAAAAAATCCGCGCGGGTGAGGTGCTGGGCGTGCCAACGGACACCTTCTACGGGCTGGCCGTCGATCCATTCAATCTGCATGCAGTCGATCGCGTTTACGAGATCAAGACCCGCTCGCGACACGAACCGCTGTCGCTCCTGATCGAGTCCGTCGATCAAGCGGCTGACCTGGCTTGGCCGGTACCAGAGATCTTCTACCTGCTGGCGCGCCGCTTCTGGCCCGGGCCCCTCACGATTATCGTCAAGGCCG
>Ga0210391_10001207_pt1 | contig 23998 bp, 26 predicted proteins | sample IncBWC12OmetaG_FD_160573 | JGI IMG/M metagenome (GOLD analysis project Ga0210391, IMG submission 160573) | Forest soil microbial communities from Barre Woods Harvard Forest LTER site, Petersham, Massachusetts, United States - Inc-BW-C-12-O ...
TGCCGGCACGCCGATAGTTGAACGCCTTGATGATCACAGCCGCCATGTAGTAAGGGGTCTGGGCATAATGGCGATCGCGCCGCGTGTGGAGGATGCTCCGTCTGAGGTGCCACACGGGGTCTCCCTTCGTGAGTTCTAGGCCGTCCTCGAGACGGGCGAAGAACTCATCGGTTGCCCTCGGATCGATTTCGCGAAATACGCTGTGGAGAGCTCCGAAGATCCCAAGCGGGCCGCCAATCTCGTTCGTAAGTTTTCGCGCTGCTCGCACGCTCTCGCGCAGCCCTGCGACTTCCTCGACGAGCGCCAGCGCTTGGTGCGGTGTAGGCGCTCCGCTACGCGAAGGATCGAGGCGTTGGCCGGCCCTATACCTGTGCAGCATGTTGATCGTGGCCGCGAGTCCATGTGCGTCGCTGTGCCCTTCGATCTTCAAAAGGTCCGCCAAGCGGCGTTTTCGACCGGTGTCCACCGTGTCCTGTGCCTCCATCGGAAGCGCCCGCACGACAACTGTCCGCATGCTTACACCTGCGGCTATGACGGCTTCGAGCCGATGTTGGCCGTCGAGCAACGTGCCGTCCTCGGCGATCTTGATGGTCTCGCCGTTAAGCATCCATTCTCCGCGCGATAGCGCGTCCGCGAAGCTCTCCACTCGCGCACGCCGCAGGTTACGGTTGTGGCCGTTGGATCGCAGGATCTTCCTCGCCTTGGCGGGAGTGATCCTCTCTATGACCGGTTCCTGAGCGTGAGGGTTCGTCGGCATATCGGGTGACATCCTCGCAAGCCTCCGGGGTGCGCGTCAAGACGTCGCTAAGCCGTTCGTCTCCTCACGGGATACTTCTGACACGGATCGATGCTGCTTTCAACGAGAAAATCCCTGCAAAAACGCATTTTTCGAGGCAGCGGTCGCGAATCACGCAACGGATCTCTTGCGTGGTGTTGGGGGGCCAGAGTGGTGTTGTTTGCAGACGTTGCGTGGCTCATTGACGCTTTGTCCCTCTGGATAGTTCGATTTGAGTGGGCCGGTTCTCGCGGGTCGCCGACCCACCGCGCACGGCGCGTAGTGGCCGTCAGGGCGCGCAAGTGTTGGCCACCGGTGGCTGTGGTATCTCGCCGCGGATCGGATAGGGGAACCACGCGCCGGCTTCTCTTCGCGGCCAGGTCGCACACACGGGGCCCATCGCAACAACAGCGATCCGGTCGCAACGCCAGGTTCTATTCGCACTAGCATTGGCATCTGCTAGCAGGTAGGGTGCGTCGTGGTGACCTGCACGTCGCGACCTGAACCAACCGGGAATCGATTGCGGCGATCTACGCTGGAGGCCTGGATGTGAGCGCCGACGAGTCCGCCGATCAGAGCCGCGCTGGACGTCCCAGCGCCCGTGATATAGGACCACTTCCGGAGGTGGGCAGAGTGTTCCTCCAGGAGCGCAAAGCCTCCCATCGGACTGAGTTCGGTCTCGCGCGACGTCTGGACGTGAGCGAGTCTCAGGTGCGGCGCTGGGAGCGCGACGGCTACAGCAGCGCCACGCTCGATCAACTGCAGCGTGTAGCGGACGTCCTTGGCGTGCGGTTCAGCGTGACGGCCTACTTCGAAGGGATGTGACCGCCGTGTCCCGCATATGGGCGGACGGCAAGACGTAGCTGTTCTTCGGGTGCCGCCGAGCGGCTCCATGGTGAGCCCACCGTGCCGGTGCTTGGCCTGAGATCGCTCACGCCCCCGCGCCGGCTCCCCCGCGGCCCTCGCCGGCTGCAAAACGCTCGGCGCCGCGCGCACCGTCCTCGAACACCTCGGGCCCCGCCTGCGCCTCCAGCGCGAGCGCATCGGCGAGCGGCAGGCCGAAGCCCTCGATCGCGGCGCGTCGATCGGCGAGCATCGTCCGCTGCGGGAAGCGCGACAGGCCGTCGGCGAGCGCGAGCGCGCGCTCGAGGTGAGCGCCGGGCGCGACCACCTCGGTGAGCAGACCCATCGACAGCGCCTCGTGCGCGTCGAGCAGGCGACCGGTGAGGATCAGATCGAGCGCGCGGCCGAGGCCGACGATCCGTGGCAGCCGTTGGGTGCCGCCATCGATCAACGGCACACCCCAGCGCCGCTCGGGATAGCCGAGCACGGAGGACTCGGTGGCGATGCGCAGGTCGCACCACAGCGCGATCTCGAGGCCGCCCGCGAGGCAGTACCCGGAGATCGCGGCGATCGTCGGCTTCGACGCCGTCAGCCGCGTGAAGCCCATCGGCCCCTCTCCGCTCATCAGCCGCCCCGCCATCGTGTCGGTGGCCTTCAGGTCAGCGCCCGCGCAGAAGGACACACCGCCGGCTCCCGTGACGACGAGCACGCGCGCGTCGTCGTCGGCCTCGAAGCGCAGGTAAGCCTCGTGCAGCGCCGCCGCCGTGTCGCCGTCGACCGCATTGCGCCGGTGCTGGCGGTCGATCGTGATGATCGCGGCCGCGCCGCGCCGCTCGTAGTCGACGGCGTCGCGCCCGCTGCGACCGTCGCCGTCGCTCATCGTCTCACCTCGAACGCGACTAGCGGGCCGAGGGCCAAGCTGGACGCGGACGCAAGGATCGTGGCGTGCGCTAGCACGCGAGCCGGCACCGACGGCGGAGCCGTTGGTGAGGACAAAGTCCAGCGCCGGCCATCGGCCCGCTAGTTACCAGCCGCCGCGCCACTGGCCGTTCGCCAGGTACGCCTTGTGCGCCGCTTTGCGCGCTTCCTTGCGCTTCTCGAGGTGTTTCTGGAGCATGCTCATCAGGAACACGAACAGCGGGAAGAAGACGATCAGCGCGAAGCCCGTGGTGGTGACCGCTTCTTCCAGGAGATCGCCGTACAGGCCGCGACCGTCGTTGTAGGCGCCCGCCACGGGGGCAAGCACGAGCGACGCGAGCAGCGCGGACGTCAACAGCGCTATGAGGAGCCTGGTGCGCATCGATCGGGGATCCTACCGAAGCACACGGAAGCCCGGCCTCGAAAAACCTCGACTGTATAACGATCGTTATACAGACTTTGCAGAAGGACACTGGCCGAGCGCGCCCACGACCGCGGCCGCACAGGAAGCACAAATCCAGCGCCTACCATCAGCAGCCGATGGCGCTTCTGATCGCATCCGACATGCACAAGGACATGGCCGGCAAGCCGCTGCTGCGCGGCGTGTCGTTCAAGCTCGAGCGCCGCGAACGGATGACGATCGCCGGGCGCAACGGGGCGGGCAAGACGACGCTGCTGCGGATGCTCGCGGGCGAGACCTCGATCGACCGTGGCGAGCTGAGCGTCGCCAAGGGAGTGCGCATCGCGCTGCACGATCAGCGCCCGCCGCGTGAGCGCGACGTGGCGCTGCGCGACTACCTGCTGTCGGGCTGCTCCGAGGAGCTGCAGATCGAGGCCGAGCTCGCGGCGCTCGAGACGAAGATGGCGGCGGGTGCGAGCGACGAGGCGACGTTCGCGCGATATGCGCGCGCGCAGGGCCGCCTGGAGTCGCGCGGGGGCTATCTGTGGCGCAACCGCGCAACCGCGATGGCGCACGGCCTCGGCTTTCGCGATGCGGACCTCGACCGCAACCTCGACACCTTCTCCGGTGGTCAGCTCACGCGTGCGTCACTGGCGCGGGCGCTGGCAACCGGCGCAGACGTGCTGCTGCTGGACGAGCCCACCAACCACCTGGACATCGAGTCGTTGGAGTGGCTCGAGCAGACGCTCGTGGATCTCGACGCGGCGGTGGTGCTGGTCGCACACGACCGCTGGTTCCTGGAGGCGGTGGGCACGGCCGTGCTGGAGCTCGAGGCCGGCCACTCGCGCTTCTTCGCCGGCACCTGGCACCAGTGGCGACGCGAGCAGGCGGCGCGCGAGATGGCGCTGGGCAAGGCGATCGACAAGCAGGCTGCGGAGATCGAGCGCATGGAGCGCTTCATCGAGCGCTTCCGCTACAAGGCGACCAAGGCGAAACAGGCGCAGTCGCGCGTCAAGAAGCTGAACAAGATCGAGCGCATCGAGCGTGATCCGCGCGACGGCAAGGGGCTGGAGTTCGAGTTCGCGGCGCCCGAGCGCAGCGGGCGCGTGATCTATGAGCTGCTCGACGGCCGCATCGAGATCGGCGAAGGCCACGACGGCAACCCGGTCGTGCTGCTCGATCACGTCGAGCTGTGGCTCGAACGCGGCGAGCACGTCTCGCTGGTGGGTCCCAACGGCACCGGCAAGACGACGCTGATCGAGACGCTCGCCGGGCGCCGGGCGCTGGCGGCGGGAAAGCTGAGCACGGGGCACAACGTGCAGGTCGGCTACCTGTCCCAGCACGCGGACGAGCTCGGCGCGGGCGGCCCGCCAGAGCAGAGCGTCGCCGACGCTGCGCAGCGCGCCACCGGCCTCAGCCCGGGCAAGGCGCGCGCGCTGCTCGGACGCTTCCTGTTCTCGGGCGAGGACGCGGACAAGCCGCTCAGCGGGCTGTCCGGCGGTGAGCGCCGGCGGCTGTCGCTGGCGGTGCTGGTGCAGTCCGGCGCCAACGTGCTGATCCTCGACGAGCCCACCAACCACCTCGATCTCGAGAGCCGCGAGGCACTGGAGGACGCGCTGCGCTCCTTCGGAGGCGCGATCCTGCTCGTCTCGCACGACCGGGCGCTGCTCGACGCCGTCGGCACGCGCACGGTCGCGGTGGAGGAGCACTCGCTGCACAGCTATGTCGGCGGCTGGCCAGAGTACGTGCGCGTGCGCGACGAGCGGAAGTCTTCGGGGCAGGACGGCCCGCATGCGGGCCGTCCCGGGGAGGCGCATGCGCCTCCCCGCCAGACGGCGCATGCGCCGTCTGGAACTACAAACGGATCGAGCCCGTCCGAACTGGAGAAACCAAAGCGCAAGCCGAAGGCGAAGGGCCCGTCGAAGAACCGCCTGAACCATCAGCAGCAGGCCGAGCGCGCGGTCGAAGAGGCGGAGGCCGCGCTGAAGGCGCTCGAAGCCGAGCTCACCGATCCGGCGGCGTGGGCGAGCCGCTACGAGTCGGCCAAGTCCGAAGCGCGCCACACCGCGGCGACGCGCGCGGTCGAGGACGCGTACGCGCGCCTGGAGACGCTCGTCGATTGAGAACCTAAGCTGGCACGGCGGCTAATCTCTGGTTGTGAGCGAATCGCTGAAGAACACGCGCAACGTCGCGATCATCCTCGTGATCGCGGCGGCGGTGTACTTCATCCCCGGCGGTGGCCGCGTCGCTAGCACCTTCGAAGCCGTCGTGTGGGTCGCGTTCGGCGTCGCCATCGGCTATCTCGGCCTGCGCATGTACCGCGAACACCACATGACGCTGTACGGGCTCGGCGACCGCTACCGCGGGCTGCTCTACGGCGCGGTCGTGCTGGCGGTGTTCCTGTACATGGTGCGCAGCCGCATGTGGTATGCGCTGCAAGTGCGCGGCGGCGAACTCGTGCAGGTGCACAGGTGGAGCGGTTTGGGCGAGTTCGTGTGGTTCGTGCTCGCCGCGCTCGTGGTGTACTCACTGGTCGCGGTGTACCGTCACGCCCGCAGCTACTGAGTGACTTCAGGCGGCGCCTAACCTCTGAGTGATGGCTGCCACGCGAGCACTCACCGACAAGGACGACCCCGCCAATGTGGACGGCGAGGCGCCGACGGCCGCTGAGCGAGCGCGCGCGAGCCTGGCGCAGCAGCGTCGCGCCCTGCCGGATCAGCCGGGGGTGTACCTGTTCCGGGACGCCCGCGGGCGCGTGATCTACGTCGGCAAGGCCAAGTCGGTGCGCAAGCGGGTCGCGTCCCACTTCTCCAAGGCGCAGGTGCCGAGCAGTCCCGGGCACGCGGAGATGGTCGCGGCCGTCGAGCAGATCGAGTGCGTGGTCGTCGCCACCGAGGCGGAGGCGCTGCTGGCCGAGCAGAGCTTCATCAAGCAGTACCGGCCGCGCTTCAACATCCGCCTGCGCGACGACAAGTCCTATCCGTTCATCGCGATCTCGCTCGACGAGCCCTATCCGCGGGTGTACTTCACGCGCGAGCGACACCGACCGGGACGCGCCTACTTCGGCCCGTACTCCAACGCCAAGCGCGTGCGCGCGACGCTCGAGGTGCTCGCGAAGGTGTTCATGTTCCGCTCGTGCACCGGTCCCGAGCCGGGGCGGCGCAGCGGCAGCCCGTGCCTGGACTACTACATCAAGCGCTGCGGGGCGCCGTGCGTCGACTACGTCTCCAAAGACGGCTACCGCGAGAGCATCGACGGGGTGATCGACTTCCTCAGCGGACGCTTCTCGGCGATCGAGCGCGATCTCGAGGCGCGCATGCTGGCGGCGGCGGCGGAGGAGGAGTTCGAGCAGGCGACGCTCGAGCGCAACCGGCTGCAGGCGGTGCGCTCGCTGCTGGAGCGCCGCCGCGTGACGAGCGAGTCGGTGGGCACGTTCGACGCGGTCGCGGTCGCGGTGGACGGACGCGACGCGAACGCGCAGGTGTTCCAGGTGCGCGACGGTGTGCTGTCGGACCGTCAGTCCTTCTACCTCGCCAACGAGGCCGAGCGCGACGAGGCGGAGGTGGGGGAGGAGTTCATGCTCCAGTACTACGGGGGCTACACGTCGATCCCGGCGTTGCTGGTCGTCCAGCGCGGCCTCGACCGGCGTCCGGCGCTGGCGGATGCACTCTCGAGCCGGCGCGGCGGCCCGGTGGAGCTGCGCGCGGCCGAGCGTGGCGAGAAGCGCCGGATCCTCGAGCTGGCCGAGCGCAACGCGCTGCTGGCGCTCGACCAGGAGCGCCTGCGCTCCGAGCGCCGGCGCCAGAGCCGCGTCGAGGCGCTCGACGGCCTGCAGGCGGTGCTGGGCCTGGACGTGCCTCCGATCCGGATCGAGTGCTTCGACATCTCGAACCTCGGCGGCACGCACACGGTCGCCTCGATGGTCGTGTTCGAGGGTGGCGCGCCGAAGAAGTCCGACTACCGTCGCTTCACGATACGCACGACCGAGGGCGCACCCGACGACTTCGCCTCGATGGCGGAGGTCCTGAGCCGCCGCTTCGCCCAATGGGAGCGCCAGGCAGACATCTCGCCGCACGACAGCGCCTACGACCAGAGCTTCGCGGCGCTGCCGAACCTGGTCGTGATCGACGGCGGCAAGGGGCAGCTGTCCGCCGGGCTGGGCCCGTTGCGGGGCTTTCGCGAGCGCGGCGTCGCGGTCGTGTCGCTCGCCAAGCGGATCGAGGAGATCTTCGTGCCAGGCAGGCCCGCGCCGCTGGTGCTCGAGCACTCCACCCCCGAGCTGCAGCTGCTCCAGCGCGTCCGCGACGAGGCCCACCGCTTCGCGATCACCCATCACCGCGGCCGTCGCGACAAGGCGATGAAGAGCTCGCTGCTGGACGAGCTGCCCGGGATCGGCGCCGCGCGCAAGCGCGCGCTGCTGACGCACTTCGGCTCGCCCGAGGCGGTCGTCTCGGCGTCGAGCGAGGAACTGCAGTCAGTGCCGGGCCTGCCGGCGAAGGTCGGCAGAGACATACACGCCTACCTACACCGCGCCGGCTGAGCCGCGCGTCCGCTCGGCGCGCCACAATCACCGGTGATGGCCGTGATCAGGCCCCTGCGCCCGCTGCGCACCGGCGGCGGGAAGACCGCCAAGCCGGTGATCGAGTCGCGCCTGGAGGACCTCGTGGTGATCACCGGCTTCTCGGGTGCGGGCAAGTCGACGGCGATGAACGTGTTCGAGGACGCGGGCTACTTCTGCGTGGACAACCTGCCGCCGGAGATGATCCGCTCGCTGGTCGAGCTGTTCGTGCACAAGGGCTCGAAGGTCGAGCGCGCGGCGGTCGTGTCAGATGTGCGCGGGGGCGTGTACTTCGAGGCGCTGCGCGCGGTGGTGGACGATCTCGACGCGCTGGGGCTCACACACCACGTGCTGTTTCTGGAGGCCGCCGAGCAGACGCTGGTCACGCGCTACAAGGAGACGCGCCGGCGCCACCCGCTCGCGCCGGAGGGCAGCGTCGCCGCGGGGGTGGCGGCCGAGCGCGCGCTGCTCGAGCCACTGCGCGGACGTGCCGACCTGGTGATCGACACGACAGCGATGTCGGCAGCCATGCTGCGCGAGAAGATCGCCGAGGAGTTCCTGCCGCGCCAGACGGTCGGGCGGCTGTCGGTGACGTTCATGAGCTTTGGCTTCAAGCACGGTCCGCCGCGCGAGGAGGACCTCGCGTTCGACGTCCGCTTCCTCGCCAATCCCCACTACGAGCCGGAGCTCCGGGAACTGACCGGACTGGATGACGCGGTGGTCGACTACATCGCCGCCGACGGGCGTCTCGACGAGCTCTACCAACGTCTCGAGGCGCTGCTGGACTTCCTGCTGCCGCAATACGTCGCGGAGGGCAAGGCGCACCTGGTGATCGCGATCGGCTGCACCGGCGGCCGCCACCGCTCGGTGGCGATCGCCCAACACCTCGCCGAGCGCTATCGCGAGGACGACGACCTCGACGTGGCGGTCGCGCATCGCGACCTGCAGAAGTCGCCGCGCAGCCCCTGAGCCTGCCGGTTTCACGAGTCAGGGGCCGTGGACACCGAATCCGCCTACTCGAACCTGCGGCCACAAAGCACCGCTAACAGCGACTTTTCTGCTACAGCGTTAACGATAGCTGTCGAGACATGGGAGAGAGCTCTGGCCCGGCCGGAGCGGCGGATGACCTTCTTCTATTTCACCGAGGACGCGACGGATCAGGGCGTCGAGCGCGACGACGATGTCGTCATCCTTGTTGCGGGCGGCGAGCTCGACTACGCGGCCAGTCCCCAGTTCAGAGAGCGCATGGCCGAGGCGATCAGCGCCGGCAAGCGGCTCGTCGTCGATCTCTCGCCCGCGACGTTCATCGACTCGACGGCGATCGGCGCGCTCGTCGGGGCCGTGATGCGGCTGCGAGAGCACCCCGGCGGCTCGCTGGCGGTAGTCTGCAGCGAGGACAACGAGCAGGTGCTGCGGACCTTCGACATAGCGGGGGTGACTGCCTTGATCGCGCTGTATCCCTCGTGTGAGGCGGCGTTGCTCGCGCTCGCGGCGGGTGATTGACCTGAGCCCGGCTCTCATTCGCGCAGGCGCGGATCGCGGTGACTGAGGTGAAGCCGCGACCGTCCATGCGCGCTGCGATTGCGGTGGGTGCGTCGCTGGTGGGCGCCGCGGGTGCGCTGCTTGCGGGTGGCTCTGCCTACGCCCAGGTCGGGTTGCTGCATGCCTCGAGCGCCCCGCCGCCGAGCCTGGCGCCGCTCGCGGGCTCGCTGCAGCGCGTCGGCGCGGCGCTGCCCGATCTCAGCGTGTCGCTGCCCAGCGTCGGCATCTCGGTACCCGGCGTGACCGTGTCGACGCCGTCGGTCGCGGTGTCCACCTCCCCCGTCGGTGCGTCCGTGCCGGCGGTCACCGTGTCGACACCGGTGGCCACGGTTTCGACGCCGGAAGTCAAGGTGTCGACTGCGCCGCTCAGCGTGTCGAGCACACCGGTGACGGTCTCGACGCCGAGCGCGTCGAGCGAAACACCCACGGAAAGTCCGCACGCGGGCGAGCCGACAAGTCCCGGCGGCGCGTCCGGGACATCGTCGGGCGGATCGTCGTCCTCGCCGAGCCGCGGCCACGACACGACGGCGACGGCGGCCGCGGCCGGCTCGACGGCGGCACCGGCGGCCGCCTCTGCTGCGGCGCCGACCGCCACGACCGGCGTCCGCCGATCGGCGCACAGCGGCGCCCGGCGGGGGCCGTCGGGATCGCGCGCAGCGCGAGGCCCGAACGGGGCGGGCCCCGCCGGCAGCTCCACTGCAGGCGGGGCGGCGAGCGGCCCCAGCGTCCCCGCCACAAGCACGCGCGGGCGGGCTGGCTCCGGCGCGAGCCACCATCGGGCGAGCAATCCGCTCGACGCGATCGGCAGGCACATTCCGCTGCCGATCCCCGTCCCGGACTGGAGCAAGCCGATCATCCTCGTGCTGCTACTGCTGGCGCTGTGGTTTGCCGTTCGCTCGCGTGTCGCCGCGCGGCGCGCGGCGCGCCTGGAGGGACAGCGAACGACGTTGCTGCACGACGTGGACGTGATGCAGGCGGCGCTGGTGCCGGAGATACCGGCGCGTGTCGGCGGAGCCGCGGTGTCGGTCGCCTACAGACCGGCCGAGGGGCCCGCCGCCGGCGGCGATTTCTACGACGTGTTCGTTCCGGCGCCCGGCAGGGTCGCGCTGATCCTCGGCGATGTCGCCGGCCATGGGCACGAAGCGCTGACGCAGGCAGCGCTGATGCGCTACACGCTGCGCGCCTACCTGCAGGCCGGGCTGGAGCCGCGCGCGGCTCTGGCGCTGGCCGGACGGGTGCTGGCCGACCGCACAATGGAGCACTTCGCGACGGTGGTGGTGGGCGTGTACAACACCGGCGAGGGCGTCCTGACGTATGCCAGCGCGGGCCATCCTCCGCCGATCCTGCTTGGGTTGCAGACGCGTGAGCCGCTCGCCGTCTGCGCTTCGCCGCCGATCGGGTGGACGGTGCCGACGGGGCGCCGGCAGACGACCGTGTCGCTGCCGCGCGGCGCGGTTGCGTGCTTCTTCACCGACGGTCTCCTCGAGGCCCGCTGCGGGGATGAGCTGCTCGGGCAGGAGCGGCTCACCGAGATCGTCGCCGAGCTCGGCTCGCGTCCCGATGCGTCGAAGCTGCTCGCGCGTGTGCGGGCTGCGGCGCTCGCCACACCGGACGACATGGCCGCGTGCATTCTCGTCCCGCAGCTCGCCGGGGTGGCGGCGCCCACGCATGTCGAGGAGCTGGAGGCGGACGCGCATATGCTCGAGCGCGGCCAGCTGCGGCGCTTCCTCGAGACGTGCCTGCTGCCGGCGGCCGTCGTCGAGCACGCGATCGACGAGGCGTGGGCGATCGCAGCGGTTTCCGGCACGGCGCTCGCGCGCGTGGAGCTCGCGCCGACGAGCGCGACCGTCACGGTGAGCGCTCCGCCGCCGTCCATGCAGCCCGAGATCTCGGTGGGAGAGCCGCAGCCGGCGGGCCAGCCCTCCGGCGCCGGCTGACAGCGGCAGCGAAGTCGCCGGCTTACGGCGCGCTGATAGCCTCCCCCGCACGCCGGGCGAGGGAGCGATCGGTGGCCGCGGGATCCCGCTCGGCCGCTGGGGCTCCCGAGGCCGGCATCGTTCATTTCGGTTTCCAGGAGGCAGTGAATGGCGGTACGCGTGGGGATCAACGGTTTCGGCCGCATCGGGCGAAACGTGTTCCGCGCCGCGAAGGCTCGGGGCGACGAGCTGGCGCAGGAGATCGAGTGGGTGGCGGTCAACGACCTGACGGACTCCAGGACGTTGGCGCACCTGCTCAAGTACGACTCGATCCTCGGGCCATATCCGGGCGAGGTCCGCGCCAGCGGCGACAGCGCGCTGGAAGTGGACGGCAAACAGCTGCAGGTGCTCGCCGAGCGCGACCCTGCGGCGCTGCCGTGGGGCGAGCTCGGGGTTGACGTGGTGATCGAGTCAACCGGGCTGTTCACCGACCGCGAGAGCGCCGCGCAGCACCTCGCTCAGGGAGCCAAGAAGGTGATCATCTCGGCCCCGGCGAGCGACCCGGACGCGACGGTCGTGCTGGGCGTCAACTTCGACGAGGTCTATGACCGCGAGCGTCACGACGTGATCTCCAACGCGTCGTGCACGACCAACTGCCTGGCGCCCGTTGCGAAGGTCATCAACGACACAGTTGGCATCAAGCACGGCCTGATGACGACGATTCACGCATACACGGCCGACCAGCGCCTACAGGACATGCCCCACAAGGACCTCCGCCGCGCGCGGGCGGCGGCGATCAACCTGATCCCGGCGTCGACGGGCGCGGCGAAGGCGATCGGCCTCGTGATCCCGGAGCTCCAGGGCAAGCTGGGCGGCTTCTCCGTGCGCGCGCCGGTCCCCACCGGCTCGGTCGTCGACCTGACCGTCGAGTGCGATCGCGAGACGAGCGTCGACGAGATCAACGCGGCGCTGAAGGCCGCCGCCGACAGCGGCCCGCTGGCTGGGATCCTGCAGTACACCGAGGATCCGATCGTCTCGACCGACATCATCTCCTCGCAGTTCTCCTCGATCGTCGACTCGCTGCTGACGGCGGTGATGGACGGCACGATGCTGAAGGTCGTCGCGTGGTACGACAACGAGTGGGGGTACTCCAACCGCGTGGTTGACCTGGTGCAGAGGGTCCTGTGAGCGACAGCGACCCGGCCCATCCGATCGAGGCCGTCCGCAGGGCCGGCAGACAGGAGGTCTGCGGGTGGATATCGTGATGGAGCGCGACAGATGGGAGAGTCGATGAGGAGCATTGAAGGCGCGACGCTGCCGGGGGTGCAGGCGTTGGACGGCGTCGGAGTGGCCCTCGGATGAGCGAGGCTCGCACGCCGCTGATCGCGGGCAACTGGAAGATGCACAAGACGCAGGAGCAGGCGGAGGACTACATCCAGGCGCTGCTTCCACGTGTGTCGGCGCTGGATGGTGTCGACGTTGCGATCTGCGTTCCGTTCACGGACCTGCAGGCGATGGTGGACAGCGCGCGCGGCTCGCGCGTCGAGGTCTACGCGCAGAACATGCACCAGGAGGTCGAGGGCGCGTTCACGGGCGAGATCTCCGCGCCGATGCTCAGCGAGCTCGACGTGCGTGGCGTCGTGCTGGGTCATTCCGAGCGCAGGGCGCTGTTCGGGGAGACCGACAAGGCGCTGTCGCTGAAGCTGCCGGCGGCGCTGACAGCGGGTCTCGCGCCGATCCTGTGCGTCGGCGAGACCGAGGAGGAGCGCGACAACGACGAAACGGATCGCAAGCTGCGCCAGCAATTGAGAGAGGATCTGGCGAATGTGGAGGCCGAGCGCCTCGCGGAGGTGGTGATCGCGTACGAGCCGATCTGGGCGATCGGCACGGGCAGGGTGGCCACGCCGGAGCAGGCGCAGGAGGCGATCGCGTTCATCCGCGCGCTCGTGGCAGACCGCGACGCGCAGGCCGCGCAGTCGCTGCGGATCCTGTACGGAGGCTCGGTCAAGCCCGAGAACGCGTCGGAGCTGCTGGCGCTGGCGGATGTCGACGGGGCGCTGGTGGGCGGTGCGTCGCTCGACGCGGAGTGCTTCGCGCAGATCGCGGCGGCCGCCGCTGCCGCCGGGCGCTCCGGCGGCGGCTCGGTCGCGCGCATGCGATGAGCCCGACGGCTGGGGCGCCCGGGATGGGCGTCGAGGGCGGCGTGGACGGGCCGCCAGAGCTGCCGGTGTCGAGTGCTTGCCTGATCGTGCTGGACGGCTGGGGATTGGCCGCGCCGGGCCCAGGCAACGCTGTGTCGCTGGCGCGCACGCCGGTCTTCGACTCCCTTTGGGATTCATACCCGCACACGACGCTGACCGCATGGGGGCTGGCGGTGGGGCTGCCGGAGGGGCAGATGGGCAACAGCGAGGTGGGGCATCTGAACCTGGGCGCGGGCGCGGTGGTCCGCCAAGACCTGGTGCGGATCGACGACGCGGCCGCCGACGGCTCGCTCGCGCAGAACGAGATGCTGCGAGCGGCGTTCGCCGACGCCGAGCGCGTCCACCTGCTGGGCCTCGTCTCCGATGGCGGCGTGCACTCCTCGCTGGATCACCTGCGCGCGTTGATCGAGCTCGCGCGTGCGCTGGCGGTCAAGGAACTGATCGTGCACGCGTTCACCGACGGCCGCGACACGTTGCCGCACGCAGGCGCCGGCTATCTACGCGAGCTCGACGCAACGCCGGGGGTACGCGTCGGCTCGGTGATGGGCCGCTACTGGGCGATGGACCGCGACCAGCGCTGGGAGCGCACGCAGCGCGCCTACGACCTGCTCGTGCACGGCGAGGCTCCGCAACGCGCGGGCAGCGGCGAGCAGGCAGTCCAGGATGCGTATCGCAGAGGCGAGACCGACGAGTTCATCGAGCCCACGCTCGTGGGCGAGGAGGCACGCATCCGCCCCGGCGACAGCGTGATCGCGTTCAACTTCAGGCCCGACAGGATGCGCGAGCTGACGCAGGCACTGGCGGAGCCGGAGTTTGCGGAGGTGGACCGCGGCGGGGTGCCAGCGATCGCGCGCTACACGACGCTGACCAGCTACGAGGAGGGCTGGCCGTACCCGGTGGTGTTCTCACCAGAGCGCCCGCAGACGACGCTATCGCTGGTGCTCGAGCGCGCAGGCGTACCCCAGCTGCACGTTGCCGAGACCGAGAAGTATCCCCATGTGACGTACTTCTTCAACGGCGGCGAGGAGGCGCCGCTGCGCGGAGAGCGCCGCGAGCTGGTGCCCTCGCCGCGCGATGTTCCGACGTATGACCACAAGCCGCAGATGAGCGCGCACGAGGCGGCGGCCGCGTTCGTGAACGCGTGGCGCACGGACGCGGACCGGGACGGGGACGCTCCGCGCTTCGGGATCATCAACTTCGCCAACGCCGACATGGTTGGGCACACGGGTGTGATCGAGGCGGCCGTCAAGGCGATCGAGACCGTTGACGAGTGTCTCGGCGAGGTGGTCGCGGCGGTGCACGCGCGCGGCGGCGTATGCGTGGTGACGGCCGATCACGGCAACGCGGACCACATGCTCGAGCCGGACGGCTCTCCCAACACGGCGCACTCGTTGAACCCGGTGCCACTGATCCTCACGAGCACCGCTGTGCGGCTGCGGGGGCAGGGCGGGATCCTCGCGGACGTGGCGCCGACGGTGCTGCAGGCGCTGGGGATCGAGCAACCGGCGCAGATGACCGGGCGCTCACTGATCGAGGGTCGCTAGATTTTTGTTCAGGCGGCCTGCCGGCCGTGGGGCGAGCGTACGGAGGAAGCGAGGCGCAATGGATGCAGATGAGCAGGAGGGTGCGAAGCGCGGATGGTCGCGGCGCGTGCTCGCGAACTTCTTCATCGCCGCGGGTGTCAACCACTTCGTGATACCGCGCGCCTACGAACGGATGGTGCCGCCGCCGCTGCGCGCCAGCGCAAAGCGCGTCGTGCAGGTGAGCGGAGTGGCCGAGATCGTGGGCGGCGTCGGCGTGCTCGTGCCGTTCACTCGGCGCCTGTCGGGCGTCGGCCTGATCGCGCTGCTGGCGGCGGTGTTCCCAGCCAACCTGCACATGGCGCGCGCGCCGGAGCGCTTCCGCGGGATCCCTGCGTGGGCGCTGTACGCGCGGCTGCCGCTGCAGCCGCTGATGATGCTGTGGGCGTGGCGGGCGACGAGGCGATGACAGCGATTTCGCGAGCAATCGGGACCAGCGCTGCTATGTTCGACTGAGGAAAGGGCCTGCAAGGACCGCAATGTCGACCGTCACCGCCGTCAAGATCGCCACCTCTGAGCAGGATGGGCTCTCGCTCGGCGAGCTGCGCGCGTGGCGTGGCCTGCTGAGGGCCCACGCATGCCTGGCAAAGCGGCTGGACGCCGAGTTGGAGCAGGCCCACGGCCTGCCGATGACCTCCTACGAGGTGCTCTACCACCTCGAGGAGGCGACCGGTGGGCGCATGCGCATGTGCGACCTGGCACAGCAGGCGCAGCTCTCGCGCAGCGGGCTGACGCGTCTGGTCGACCGGTTGGAGCGCGACGGCCTGCTCGAGCGCTGCTCGTGCGACCACGACGCGCGCGGTTCGTATGCGTGCCTCACCGGCGCCGGGCGCGATCGTCTGGAGGCGGCGCGCGGCACCCATCGGGCGGTCGTCAGGGAGCACTTCTTCTCGCGCTTCTCCGAGAGCGAGCTCAGCCTGCTGGCCGATATGTGGGAGCGGATCGCTCCCTGCAGCGCCTGCTGAGCCGTCCGCTTCAGTCACTCGGTGTGCGCGGCCCGCGACGAACGTGGCGCCGGTGCAGCAACAGGCCGCCGACGATCGCGATCAGGACCGCGACGAGGCCGTAGATGCCGAATGCTTCGAGCGCGTTGCCGGCAGAGGTGCCGAGCAGGTACGCGATCAGTCCCACGCCGAACGCCCAGGTGATCCCTCCGAGCGCGTTCCACAGCGCGAATGAGCGCCAGTGCATGCGCGTGGCGCCGGCCAGCCACGACGCCCACACGCGCAGCCCGAGGATGAAGCGCCCGAAGAACACGGCCTTGGGCCCGTGGCGTTCGAAGAATGGCTCGCCGACACGCAGAACCTCCTGGCGCTGCCGGTAGAACGAGCCTGGTCGTTCGAGCAGCCAGCGTCCGCCCTTGCGGCCGATCAGGTAGCCGATGTTGTCGCCGACGATCGCAGCGGCGGCAGCGAGCGCGATCACGACTCCGATCTGCAGCTTGCCCTCGCTGGCGAGCACGGCGGCGGCGATCAACGCCGTCTCGCCCGGAATCGGGACGCCGCTTGACTCGCTCATGACGAGCACGAACAGCAGCGGGTAGCCGGCGGTCTTGACGAGCTGGTTTACATCGAGGATCGCGGCAAGCACTACTGCGTGTTTTCGGAGACGAGCTTCTGCAGCGCGGCGGCGGTGTGCTGGACGTCTGAGTAGACGACGTTGCGCAGCGTCACCTTGGTCGGCGCGGGAGCCGTCAGGATCACAGCCGCCACGACAGCGACCACCAGCACCAGGATCGCGAGCATCGTCACCAGCAGGCGGGAGCGCCGCCGGGTGGACGCCGAGTCGCGGCCGGCGGGCTGCGCGCGGGCGGCGGACGCTCTGGCTGGTCCGGGACGCGGCCGGCGCGCGGCAACCGTAGAGGCGACGGCGCCTGTGCGCCCGGCGCCGGCGAGCACGCTTGTGGCCTCGGTGGCCGGCGCCGCGCGGCGTCCGGCGGAGCGACGGGTTCGGCTGACGCCGAGCTCACCAGGTGCGATCCCCCTGGCTCCGTCGCTGAGCGCGTGTCGCATCTCCAGGGCCGTCTTGTAGCGGTCGCGCGGATCGAGCGCCAGAGCGCCGGCGACGGCTTCGGCGAGCTCGGGGTTGACGGCAGCCACGAGCGTGTCGAGCATCGCCGGCTCCTCCTGCTGCTGCTTGAGCGCGAGCTCGGTCAGCGAGTTGGCCTCATAGGGCAGGCGTCCGGAGATCAGCTGGTAGGTGACGACGCCGAGCGCGTACAGGTCTGCGCTCGGTCCGGCCTCCTCCCCGCGTGCCTGCTCGGGAGCGAGGTACGCGGCGGTACCGAGCACCGAACCGACCTGCGTGATGCTCGACTGCTCGGTGGCCTTGGCGATCCCGAAGTCCGCGAGCTTGACGTCGCCTTCGCGCGCGCGCAGCAGGTTCCCCGGCTTGACGTCGCGGTGCACGACGCCGTGGCGGTGCGCGTAGTGCAGGCCCTCGCACGCCTGTTCGATGATCGACAGCGCCTCGTCGACCTCGACCCAGCCCTCGTCGCGCAGGATCTCCGCACCCGAGGATCCCTCGATGTACTCCATGACGATGAAGTACTGACCTGTGCGCTCATCGCGGCCGGAGTCGAACACTTGGACGATGTTGGGGTGCACGAGGCGTGCGGCGGCCTGCGCCTCGCGCTGGAAGCGCGAGACGAAGGCGGGGTCGTCGGCCAGGTGCTCGGCGAGCAGCTTGACTGCGACCGGGCGCTCGAGGCGCATGTCTTGGGCGAGGTGCACTGTGGACATGCCGCCGAAGCCCAGCCGGCTCTCGAGCCGGTAGCGCGCCGCGATCTCGCGCTCGCTCATTTGCCGCCTTCCTGGCCATCGGCGCCGATCCCGCCTGCGCCCGCGCCTTCGGAAGCTTCGCCGTTACCTTCGCCGGCCCCGGTGCCGCCCTGTTCGCTGCCGATGCCCGGCGTCGCTTCGCCCGGCGCGGCGGGGGTCCCGCCTCCAGGGGTCGCGGGTGTGGTCGGGGTGGGGGTGGTCGGGATTGGGGTGGTGGGCGTCGTGGTGCTGGGCGTGGTCGTCGGCGCGGTGGGGGTGGTGGTGCTCGTCGTCGTGCTCGTTTTGGGCGTGGTGTTGGTGGCTGTGTTCTGTGCGAGCGGCTGTGCGCACAGCGCGAGGGCGCGTTTGCGCAGGTTCTCGATGCCCTGGCGCAGCGTGTCGGCGAGTCCCGAATCGACCGATCCGGGCAGCGCGTTGAAGTCCTGTTCGGTCTTGGCGATCGCGGTTTCGGTCGCCGAGCAGTTGCCGTTCCCGCTTTCGGCCTCCTGTGCGACGGTTTCGAAGTCGCCCTGCAGCGGGCCGGAGTCGGCGACGGGAATCAGCTTGCCGGTGGAGCTGGCGCCGCACGCGACGAGCACGGCAGCTGCGACGCCGAGCATCGCGGTCAGCGCGGCGCGCAGCATCCGCGAGCGCCCGTCGGCGCGGCCGGCGGATGTGGCGGGCGTGGACGGCCGCCGTCGGCGCGGGCTCACTGGCCGTACTCCAGACGCTCGGCGAGCGAGTCGGGTAGGCGCGCGGCGCGGATCGCGGCGGCGGCGCCGGCGATGTCGTAGTCGGCGCGGTGAAAGGACGCGGCCATCTCGTCGAGATCGAGCAACAGCCACGAGGCGCGTGGATCTCCGTCGCGCGGCTGGCCGACGCTGCCGGGGTTGAGCAGCCATTCGCCGTCGGCGACGTCGAGTTGTGTGCGGTCCCGTTGCGGCTCGCCGGTGGCGAGCTCACCGTCGTGGCGGGCGAACGACAGCGCCACGTGCGAGTGCCCGATCAGGCAGACGCGTTGACGTTGGACGTCGAGGCACAGCTCGGCCAGCAGCACCGAGAGCACGTACTCCCACACAGGATCTCGCGGGCTGGCGTGGTAGAGGCCGACGGGCCCCTCTTCGGCCTGCGGGCTCAAGCCTTGGAGGAAGGCGAGGTTCTCCGGCGCGATAACCTCGCGCGTCCACTGCGCGGCGAGGCTGGCGCCCTTGGAGAACTCGTCGAGCGGGATCTCGCCTGTCACGGCGAGATCGTGGTTGCCGGCGAGACACACGGCTGCGTGGCGCCGCGCGAGCTCGACGCAGGCGTCGGGCTCGGCTCCGTAGCCGACGAGATCACCAAGGCACCACAGCTCCGACGCGTCGCTGGCGGCGACGGCCTCGAGCGTCGCCTCGAAGGCGTGACGGTTGGCGTGGATATCGGAGATGACGGCGACCTTCATCCTTGCAGGGTACGAACACCGCCGAGCGTCACGTGTTCCACGCCTGCCGCCGCTGCAAGGACGCAGCCAGCCCGTGCGGCGCCGACGAGGCGCGGCACGGTGCGCTACTCGCCGGTGGGACCGCCCTCGCTGCCGCCGTACTCGGGCAGGTTCTTGATGCCCTCGCGAGTACGCCACTTGGAGTAGTTGTCCTCCATCGCGTCGATCAGCTCGCGCATGAAGCGCGGGGAGAGGTTGACTCGCGAAACCACGACCCCCGGGACCTCGTCTGACTCGACCTCGTGGTCGACCCGCGCGAACGTGACCGTGAACTCGTAGTCAGAGTGGCTGACGTTGGCGAAGTTGGCGTACACGCCCCCCATGATCTCGGGGGACAGGTGGATGTTTATGTGGCGCTCGGCGCCTGAGTCTTGGTCGTTCACACAGCTAGTATCGCAATCCCCGAGTACGAACCCCATGACCGAGCCTCTCAGCCACGACGATCAAGCCTCGCCGGAGCGCCTGCGGCAGACGGTGCTCGCTGCAGTGGACGATCTCACCGGCACGAGCACGGCGAACGGCGGCCGCGCGTCGATCACGCTCGAGCGTCCGCGGCGCGCGGAGTTCGGCGACTACTCGACGAACGCGGCGCTGCTGATGGCACCGGGCATCGGCGTGCCGCCGCGCGAGCTCGCGGAGCGGCTAGGCGACGCGTTGCAGGAGCGTTTGGGGGTGAGCCTGGAGCGCTTCGAGGTCGCGGGGCCGGGTTTCGTCAACCTGTTCATGTCGGACTCGTGGCTGACGGCTGCGCTCGCGCAGGCGCTCGCCGCGGGCGACGCGTTCGGGGCGGGTCTGGCTGAGCGCCCGCAGCGGATCCTCGTGGAATTCGTATCGGCGAACCCGACTGGGCCGATGCACGTCGGGCATGCGCGCAACGCGGCGTATGGCGATGCGCTGGCGCGCATGCTCGCGCTGCAGGGCAATCGGGTGGAGCGGGAGTTCTACGTCAACGACGCCGGCTCGCAGGTGCGCAAGCTCGGCGAGTCGCTGCAGGCGATCGCGCGCGGCGAGCCGGTGCCGGAGGACGGCTACAGGGGTGACTACGTGGTCGAGCTGGCGGCGAGGCTGCCGGATGCGGCGAGCGTCGATCCCACGGATGTAGGCCGCGCGGCCGTCGCGCTGGTGATCGAGAGCATTCGCGCGTCGCTGACGGCGTTCGGAGTCGGCGAGTTCGACGTCTGGAGCTATGAGAGCGCGCTGCACGAGGGCGACCCGAGCCCGGTGGCGCACACGCTGGCGATCCTCGAGCGCGAAGGCCACACCTACCGCAGCGAGGGGGCGCTGTGGCTGCGCACGACCGACTTCGGCGACGACAAGGACCGGGTGCTCGTGCGCTCGAGCGGCGAGCACACATATTTCGCCTCGGACATCGCCTACCACCAGGACAAGCGCGAGCGCGGCTTCGAACGCCAGATCGACGTGTGGGGCGCCGACCACCACGGCTACGTGCTGCGCATGAAGGCGGCGTATGAGGCGCTCGGCGGCGACCCGGGCGAGCTCGAGCTGCTGATCATGCAGCTGGTGCACCTGATCAGCTCGGGCGAGCGCGCGCAGATGTCCAAGCGCGCCGGCGAGTTCGTGACGCTCGACGACCTCGTCAACGAGATCGGCGTGGACGCGGCGCGCTGGTATCTGCTGGCGCGCTCGCACGACACGACCGTCGATCTCGACCTGGACCTGGCGCGCGAACAGTCGAACGAGAACGACGTCTACTACGTGCAGTACGCACACGCCCGGATCGCGTCGGTGCTCGCGAAGGCCGGCCCCGAGCGCGTAAAGGGGGCGAGTGCGGCGGTGGCGGAGCTCGAGCGCGAACCGCTGCACGTCACCGAGCGTGCGCTGGTGGAGCAGCTGCTGGCGTTCCCGGCGGAGCTGTCCGAGGCTGCAGCCCGCCGCGCCCCCCACCGGATCGCCGCGTACGCCTTGACGCTGGCGCAGACGTTCACGGCTTTCTACCGCGACTGCCACGTCGTCGGTGCGGAGCCGATCGAGGTGGAGTCCTTTCGCATCCTGCTGTGCGTCTTGAGCATGCGCACGATCGCGCGATCCCTGGAGCTGCTCGGCGTGAGCGCGCCGATGAGGATGTAGGGTCGCGGTGAGCGGGCGCGTGCCGGTCGCGCGAGGTGCGGGCGTCAGTCGAAGCGGGCGAGGTCGGCATCGAGCTTGGCCGCGTCGTCCGGGCTGAGCGCTGCCGAGGAGCTGGTTGCGGCGGTTTGCGCGCGGGCGCGTCGCCGCCAACTCGGGATCAGCGCCAGCACCGTTGCCACCAGGCCGAGCACGACCAACACAGGCACGACATACGCGGCCAGGTCGAAGCCGTGGGCGCTCGGCAGCCCCAGCACGGTTGGACCGTACTGCGCGACGAGCGCGCGCTTGATTTCGGCTTCGTCCTCACCGCGGTCGATCAGGCTCTGGATGTATTCGCGCTCGGTGTTGGCCTGAGGGGCCTGGGACTCGTCGAGGGCGACTTTGCAGGTCACGCACATGGCCTGGCGCTCGATCGCCAGTAGCGAGGCACGCGGCGCGACGCTGGCGGCTGCCGGCGCGGCGCCCGTCGCGAGTGCCATCGCGACCAGCAGCGCCGCGATCAGTCCACGGGCGGGCCCGGCGTAGCGGCGCGGCCCGACGCCCGTCGAGCTGTGGGGGCGCGCGCTCACGAGCTGCCGGCGAGCGCGAGCGCCCGGTTGACGAAGCTCTGTTCGATCTCGCCGCGGGAGATGGCCACAACCCGTCCTTGGCGGTTGATGATGAAGCTCTCGGGCACCTGGTGCGTGCCGTAGGAGCTCGCGAATTCGCTGGTGACGTCGCGAAGCACAGGATAGGTGAGGTGGTAGCGCCGCACAAAGCCTTCGGAGTCGGGCGCGTTGTCCTGGTAGGTGACCCCCAGCACCGTCGCACCGTGCCGTTCCAGCTTGCCCTGGGCGTGCTCGAGCAGCGGCGCCTCGGTCTGGCACGGTTCGCACCACGACGCCCAGAAGTTCAGCACGACCACCTTGCCCCTGAGTGAAGCCAGCGTCTGGCTTGTGCTCGCGCCGAGCACCGGGAGCTGACGCGTGGCGTCGGGCGCCACCGGGTAGGAGTGGCGCGCGACCTGTTCATCGAGCGTACGGTTGGCCGCCTGCGTCGAGACGCCGTACAGCAGGAGCGCGATCAGCGCAGCGCCGGCAAGCGAGGCGAGGATCGGCACGAGGCGGCGTCTCACGAGCGAGAAGGTTAGAGCGGCGGCGCGTGAGCGGAGCCGCGTGCGTCCATGGCGAGGACCTGTGCAGCCGCCAAAGCTCCTCCTCAGCCGGGCGACACGGTGCGTGCGCAGTCCGTGATGCCCAGCGCCTTCGCCTGTTCGTTGCCCGTGTTGGAGCTGAGGGCTTCCAGCGCTTGACGAGCGCGGACAGCGTCGCGGGCGCGCAGGCCAGCCACCGCCTCTTCGAGCAGTTGCGCTTCCCGAGCGACGCTCTTGACGAAGCGGCTGTAGCGGGCGCGGGCGTTCGTGGGAGCCTGCACGCCGCCGAGGTCGTGCGCGAGCTTCGAGACGATCGCGCTCGTCTGTTCGGAGAAGGACAGCAGCTCTGCCGTCGACTTTGGTGCCTTCAGGCGGGCCGCGCTGCGCAGGCCGGCGACGCAGATCGCGTTCGCGTGGGCGGCGAACTGAGCCTGCGTTGGCGCGGAGCTCTTGGAGCTGCCGCAGCCCGCGAGCAGCGCGAGGGCTGCGAGCATCGCGAGGCAGTTCGCTGCGGGCCCGAGGCGACGGCCCGCGCGGCCTCGGGGCTTGATGTTGGGCGCCATTCGCGGGAAGGGTAGTGGGATGCCGCGTCAGCGCCTAGAATCCCGGCTCGCGCGGCGGTAGCTCAGTTGGTAGAGCGCAAGCTTCCCAAGCCCGTCGCCAGTCGCCACGCAAGGCCCGTAAACGCTGAGTTTGCGGGCCGTTTGCGTTCTCGGGGCATCGAGCGCCATACCCCGAAGTGACCCGAGGGGACCGCTATCCGGCAGTAGCTGGCAGTGGGACGTATAGTGGGCGGCATGCCGGCGGGTGACTCGGGGAACGATGCGCTGCAGCGGGTGGTCGATGACCTCCTGATTGCCGATACTGTCAAACCCGGGACAGAGGTCTACGTGCGGCTGCCAGCCGACGTGGGAAGGCCCGAAACTTTGCTCGTGGGCTTCCAGGGGATCGTGGACGCCGTGAGGGAGATCGCTCGTGCGGTGGACAGGCTGGCAGACGAGCAGCGGCACCGCTGAGTTCCGCTCGTCGACGTGGGGGCGGCGTGCACTGACCCCTGCTAAGATGCGCTGACACATAGCGGGAGACGCGCCGTAGGCGTGATCGCTCGCAGACCGTCGGGCCATAGGCCCGGCTCCGCCGCACGGCCATAGGCCAGCGCGGCAACCGAACTCTCACGAGTCAAGGAGCCGCGCCGAATGTCCCAAAGCAACCTCGCAGTAGAACCCGTCAGCGGAACGCCGCTGCTCCTCACGATCGAGGAAGCGGGCCGACTGCTCGGCCAGTCCAGGTCCGGCATCTACCGGCTCTGCGCCGCCGGCCGGTTGCAGCTCGTGCATCCGTCGCCGAAAACCTCGCGCGTCCCGCGATCGAGCGTCGAGGCGCTGGTCGCCGAGCTGATCGCCGAGGCCCCCACGAACGGAAGCCCCACCGCTGCCGAGGCGATAGGGCTCCCTGCAACTTCGGCCGAGCAGGGCCAAGATGCCAGACCAGCGTAACCGACGCGCGGCGTGCCGTCCCCCGCTGGCGATGTTCGCGGTGGAGATCCGCGCTCATCAGCTCGCCGACGGCCGCTACACGATCCCTGCGCGCAGGGTCAAGCTCCCGGCGGCCAATGAGGCGCACGCGCGCCTGCTCGCTGTGTCCGAAGCAGCCGGCGAAGAATTGCTCGAGCAGGCCGAGCTCGATGGCGTTGTCGATCTCGAGGACGTTGATCGCGCTGCGGCGCTCGAGCAGCTTCACCGTGAACCCGACGACGATCAGCCGACGTGGAGGGCGCCGTGAGTCCCGACGAGCGGCTCGCCGAGG
>Ga0210391_10001209_pt1 | contig 23974 bp, 19 predicted proteins | sample IncBWC12OmetaG_FD_160573 | JGI IMG/M metagenome (GOLD analysis project Ga0210391, IMG submission 160573) | Forest soil microbial communities from Barre Woods Harvard Forest LTER site, Petersham, Massachusetts, United States - Inc-BW-C-12-O ...
AGGATTTGGGATTCGACGCGCAGCACATTTTGGCAGCCGAGATTTCTTTGTCGCCGGGACATTATGAGAACCGCGATCTGTGGGCGAATTTCTACCAGCCGATGCTGGAGCGCGTGAACCATTTGCCGGGCGTGGCTGCTGCGGGGCTGAATAACCTGGTGCCCATCCAAAGTTACGGATCGAACGAAGATGTGCACGTGGCGGGACAGCCGCCACCGTCTCCCAACGAGGTGACGCTGGCCGAGACGCGATTTGTTACACCGGAATACTTCGGCGCGATGGGAATCCGGCTGACGCGAGGCCGGATGCTGTCGGAGGGGATCGACCTTTCGGCGAACAAGCACGGGACGGTGGTGGTGAATGAAGCGTTCGTGAAGAAATTCATGACGAAGACGGTCGAACCGATGGGTCAGCATCTGGATGACAGCGACAAGCCGGACGAGAAGACGGAGATTGTTGGCGAGGTGACAAATATCCGGCAGAGCCTGATGGATCCATCGATGCCGGAGATGGATTATCTGATCACCGAGATTCCTGCGAAGGATTTCCCCTCGTACGCGATGGCAATGAATTTGATGGTCCGGACGAAGGGCGATCCGGAGACGGTGATTCCCGAGTTGCGGCAGGTGTTCCACGAGATCGACCCGACGCTGCCGTTTCGTGAGCCGAAAACGATGGAGCAGATCATTGCCGACCAGTTGGTGATGCAGCGCATGGAAAGCTGGCTGTTCGGCATCTTTGCTGCGCTGGCCGTGCTGTTGGCGGTGGTGGGATTGTATGGGCTGATCAGTCACGAGGTGGAGATGGGCACGCGCGACATTGGCGTGCGCATGGCGCTGGGCGCAACGCGGAGTGGGGTCTTCCAGCTGGTGCTGCGACGGGTATCGATCCTGCTGGCGATTGGGATTGGCGTGGGGTTCGCGCTGACCTTCGCGGCGAAGAGGTTGATTGCCTCGGTGATCATCATTCATTTTGCGCATGAGGCGGGACTGTTAGTGCTGCTGGGGGCGACCATGGCGGTTGCAGGGCTGGCGGCGGCGGCGATTCCGATGCGGCGTGCCGCGTCGATTGAGCCGATCAAGGCGCTGAGGATGGATTGAGGCAGCGAAGAAGCGGTCAGCGGTGAAACGGTTAGCGGAAGACTGTCAGCGAGGACCCCTGGAACCGCTGCTGGTTGATTCGCGTATTCGGTAGAGACGGGCGAAGTTTCGGCTTTGGTTTTGAACCAGGCTGAGCTGCGCTTCGTATTCCCTTTTTTGCGATCCCCCTTCTGAGGTTGTTCCCCCGATGCAAACTCTTCGCCAGGATATTGCTTACGCTTTGCGGCAGATGCGTCTGTCGCCTGTGTTCACGCTGACCGCGATGCTGACGCTGGCATTGGGCATTGGCGCGACCACGGCGATTTTCTCGCTCATCAATACCGTCATGCTGAAGTCGTTGCCGGTGGTGGACCCCAACAGCCTCTACCGCATTGGCGACGGGATGGACTGCTGCGTGGAGGGCGGGCCGCAGGACAACTGGAGCATGTTCTCGTACTCGTTTTACCAGGTGATGCAGAAGAACACGCCGGAGTTTGAACAGCTGGCGGCGTTTCAGGCGGGCGGCGGCGGGGTGAGCGTGCGGCGGGGCGAGGCGGATCGCGCGTCCAAACCGCTGCGCAGCGAATTTGTGAGCGGCAATTATTTTTCGACGTTCGGAGTGGGCGCGTTCGCAGGGCGCACGCTGACGGGGACGGACGATCAGCCGTCGTCGGCACCGGCGGCGATGCTGAGCTACCGGGCGTGGCAGCAGGAGTATGGATCGGACCCGAGCGTGGTGGGATCGACGTTCATTCTGGATGGGCATCCGTTCACGATTGTGGGGATTTCGCCGCCGGGATTTTTTGGCGAGACGCTGCGCAGCGATCCGCCGGAGCTGTGGCTTCCCCTGAACCAGGAGCCGCTGTTTCGCGGGACGAGCACGGTGCTGCACCGTTTCCAGGCATGGCTGCGGGTGATTGGGCGGGCGAAGCCGGGAGTCTCCGTCGCCCCGGTGGGGCCGCGTATGACCGCGCTGCTGCGGCAATGGCTGGTGCAGGATGCCGGGCTGCCGGCGGAATGGATGGGTGCGATTAAGCAGCAACTGCCGAAGCAGCAGGTTCACGTGGTGCCGGCGGGCGCGGGCGTGGGCGAGATGAAGAGCAATTACGCTGACAGCCTGCATATCCTGCTGGGCGTGTGCTCGCTGGTGCTGCTGATTGCGTGCGCGAATATTGCGAACCTGCTGCTGGCGCGGGGAGCGTCGCGGCGTTCGCAGACTTCCGTGCGTCTGGCGCTGGGAGCATCGCGGAAGCGGCTGGTGCAGCAATCTTTGACGGAGAGCGTGGTGCTTTCGGTGCTGGGCGGGCTGGCGGGGTTGGTGGTCGCGTATGCGGGCGTGAAGGCGATTGTGGCGATGGCGTTCCGCGGCGCGCACTTCGTGCCGATCGCAGCGACGCCTTCGCTGCCGGTGTTGGGATTTGCATTTTTGTTGTCGCTGGTAACGGGCGCGCTGTTTGGGATTGCTCCGGCGTGGCTGGCGACGCATGCCGATCCGGTGGAAGCGCTGCGGGGAGCGAACCGGAGCACGCGGGATCATGCATCATGGTCGCAGAAAACGCTGGTGGTGGTGCAGGCTACGCTGTCGGTGGTGCTGCTGAGCGGAGCGGGGCTGCTGACGCGGAGCCTCAACAATTTGCAGCATCAGAATTTTGGGTACGAGACGGACCATCGCGTGACGCTGAACCTCACCGCGCCGTTTGCTTCGTATCCGAAGCCGAAGCTGGATGCTGAATATCGCGAGTTGCAGGAGAGGCTGCAGGCGATTCCGGGCGTGCAGCGCGCGGCGCTCGCGGGTTACACGCCGCTGACGGATAACTGGGGCGAGATGGTGATCCGGCAGGGGCATGGCGTGCCGAATATGAATGACGACATCGGCTCATCGTGGGATCACGTGGGCTCGGGCTATCTGGAGACGCTGGGGCAGCAGATGGTGCGCGGGCGCTCGATCAACGAGGACGACACAGCCACGTCACAGAAGGTGGCGGTGGTGGATGAGACGTTTGTGAAGCGGTTCTTCAAGCCGGGCGAAGATCCGATTGGGCAGTATTTTGGGCTGGACCTGCCGCAATACAGCAGCACGTACCAAATTGTGGGCGTGGTGAAGAACGCGAAGTACCGCGATCCGGCGAGCACTGACCCGCCGTCGCCGATCTTCTTTGTGCCGCTGGCGCAGCGCGTGCAGTACGACAACTCCACCATGCAAATGGTGGAGGACATGACACACCAGATTGAAGGAGCTGTGTTGCAGATTCACGGCAGCATGGAGGGTCTGGAGCCGCAAGTGCGGCGGGCACTGAGCGACATCGATCCCAACTTCACGCTGCTGAGCATGCAGACACTGCAGGACCAGGTGGATGGGCGCTTCGATCAGCAGCGGGTGGTGGCGCAGATGACGGGGCTGTTTGGGATTCTGGCGCTAGTTTTGGCGGCGATTGGACTGTACGGCGTGACCGCGTACAGCGTGGCGAAACGAACGAGTGAAATCGGAGTGCGGATGGCGCTGGGCGCGAATCGGGCCAGCGTGATTCGCCTGGTGCTGCGCGGAGCGTTTCTGCAGATTGTGATTGGGCTGGGGATTGGGATTCCGGCCTCGGTCGGCTGCGCGCATCTGATCGCGTCGCAGCTGTATCAGGTGAAGGGATGGGATCCGCTGGTGCTGGGGGGATCGATTGTGACGCTGGGCCTGTGCGCGCTGGTGGCGAGCATTATTCCGGCGCAACGGGCGGCGTCGATTAATCCGGTGCAGGCGTTGCGGATGGACTGAGCGGCAGCGAAAGAGCGGTCAGCGGAAGTCCAGGCAGCGATGGTCGGGTGAGCTTACGTCCGGTCAGCGGAAAAACGACCTTGGGGGAAGCTGTTCGCGCTGAAATTATTCCTCCTTTGCGTGAACTGGTTCGCCCTTCAGGAACGCAGCGATATTCTCGTTGAGGAATTTTTCATCGGCGGGACTGGCTCCGGCTCCGGCGGGATGTCCCCAGAGCGAAGGGATGGGCAGCAGGGTGCAGTGGGGAATGAAGGGCGCTTCGGTCTCCGCATCCGCTACCGGGAAATAAAGATCGGAGGCAGAAGGCATGTACAAAACCTGTGCCTGGATGGAGCCCAGAGCTTTGTGCACATCGCCGTTGAAGCCGGGTGTGGTGCCCACGTCGTGCTGCTCCCATGTGCGCAATTGAAGGATCAGATTGTTGGCGTCGGCATTGGGGATGAAGTGGGTGCGGTATTCCTCGATCACCTGCGGCAGGGTGGTACCGGGCTTCTCGCCGGCTTTCCATAATTCCTGGTGCCACCACTCCTGCCCGTAGAGCCAGGCGGTCCAGACGAGCGAGAAGGACTGAATACCTTTTTCCGGTTCGGCAGTGTATTCGCCATTGTTGAAGGTGGCGTCGGTGGTGATGGCGGTAATCTCGCTCTCGTTGCGAACAATGCCGTGTCCGTAGGTTTTCGCCGTGCCGGAGGTGGCGACGATCCGATCCATGAAATCGGGATACGAAACGGCCCACTGGAAGGCCTGCTGCGCGCCCATTGAAAATCCGATGACGGCCTGGAGATGCTGAACGCCCAGCTCCGTAGTGAGCAACTGATGGACGGCGGCGACGTTATCGCGAATGGTGGTGACGGGAAAACGCGGGCCGTGGAAGGGCTCGGGCGTGTTGCTGGGCGAAGACGAACGGCCATTTCCGAAGAGATCGGTGGCGATGAGGAACTGGCGGGAGGGATCGAGGGCCCTGCCGGGGCCGATCAGCCAGCCGTAGCCGTGCATGTCGGCCATGTAATGTGAGGGCAGCAGGACGGCATTGTCCCTGGCCGCATTGAGGTGGCCGTAGGTGCCGTAAACGATTTTGGCCTCCGGCAGCGTAACGCCGCTCTCGGTTCGGAAATTGTGAAGGATGAAAGTATGCTGCTCCGGCTCAGGCTGGCCGGCAGCGGTTTGCGCCGACGCAGATGGAAGGGGAGAGAACGAGAGCAGCGCGGCGCATAGAAATCCGCGGACGGAGATTGGTCGGAGATGTTGGATCAAAGCCGGCGGCCTCGCGAGAGAGATTGCGAGGAGCATAGCATCGGCTTCCGCGGGTCGCCAATTCAACACCATCGATATACCTGCGGCGCGGATGCTGGCGCCTGCGGCGCGGGCGCTGCCGTATACTCGATTGTTTGCAAGCTGCTCTTGTGAGGGTTTGGTATGGATGCTGCTGTTGCGTATGCGCGGGAACATGCTGCGCGTTTTCTGGATGAACTGAAGGCTCTGCTCCGTATTCCGTCGGTCTCCACGCTGCCCGAGCACGATGTGGACGTGGAAGCCGCGGCTGAGTGGGTGGCCGCGAACTTGCGGCGCATCGGCATGGAGAATGTCGAAGTCCTGCATGGCCAAGGGCATCCGCTGGTTTATGGGGACTGGCTGCATGCGTCGGGAAAGCCTACCTGCATTTGCTACGCGCACTACGATGTGCAGCCGCCGGATCCGCTCGACGAGTGGATCACGCCTCCGTTTGAGCCGACCGAGCGCAATCAGAATCTGTACGCGCGCGGGGCGGTGGACGACAAAGGGCAGCTGGTGACGCAGTTGAAGGCGCTGGAGTCGCTGCTGCAGACCGGCGACAAGAAGCTGCCGCTGAACATTCGCGTGATCTACGAGGGCGAAGAAGAAGTGGGCGGCGAACGGATTGCGGAGTTCGTCGAGAAGCATCCGGAGCGGCTGAAGGGCGATTTTGCGCTGATCTCCGACACGGAAATGTTTGCGCCGGATTTGCCTACGCTGTGCGTGGGGCTGCGCGGCATGGTCTATACGGAGCTGGAGGTGCGGGGCGCGAAGACCGATTTACATTCCGGCATGTATGGCGGGGTGGCGCCGAATCCGTTTGTGGCGCTCGCGCAAATTATCAGCGGGCTGAAGGGGCTGGACGGGAAGATTCAGATTCCTGGGTTTTACGATGACGTGCTGAAGCCGAGCGATGAGGAGTTGGCGCAGTGGCGGAAGCTGCCCTTCAACGAAGAGGAATACAAGGTAGAAGTGGGTGCGACTGCTTTGATCGGCGAGAAGGATTTCACGCCGATTGAGCGCACGTGGGCGCGGCCGACGCTTGACGTTCACGGCGTGGTGGGGGGATTTATCGGGACCGGCGCGAAGACGGTGATTCCGGCGAAGGCAACGGCGAAAATCTCCATGCGGCTGGTGCCGAACATGACGCCAGAGAAGACTTTCGAGCAGTACAAAGATTATGTGCAGAAGCTTTGCCCGCCCGGCCACGCGGTTGACGTGCGGTTGATCCATTCGGGCGAGCCGTCGTTGATTCCGACGGACAATCCGTGGATTCGCGCGTCGGTTGCAGCGATGAAAAAGGTTTGGAACAAGGACACGGTGTTCATCCGGTCGGGCGGATCGATTCCGATTGTGGGGGACTTCGCGAAGCATCTGCATGCTCCGTCGGTGATGATGGGGTTTGGATTGCCGGATGATGGGCTGCACGCGCCGAACGAGAAATTTCATATTCCGAATTTTCATCGCGGGATCGAGTCGGTGATTCGGTTCTTTGAGGAATGCGGGACAGAGAACCACGGCTAGCTGCCGTAGAGATCCGTTTCGGAAATCACTGGTTCGGAGGCGCCTGCGGCGTGGGCTGCCGCGCGATGAGCTGCGCCGAACATTGCGCCGCGGGCTTGTACCACGGGCGCGAAGCTGGCAAGGCCGATCGGTTCGGCGATGTCGTCGTAAATGGCTTCCATGCCGCCGCGCATAAGGTAGGTTTCGTGCCAGAAGCCGGTGCCCCCGGAGTCGCGAAGGAAGTTCTTCCACCACTCGCGATGCGGATCGGAGCGCGTCCAGGCCATGAGCGACTCCATGTCGCGCCAGTACTGGCGCATGCCCGCGTGCATGGGGAAGAGCGAGAAGACAAAATTCTCGTGGCGGAGCAGGCCGTCGGGGTTATCCGCGACGGATTTGGCGATTTTGGGGCCGAATCCGGCGAGGGTTTTGAGGCCGGTGATGCGATTGACGCGCATGCCGAGGTAGACGACGACCAGGTCGGGGTACTGCGCCAGATCGACGGTGCGGCGGTTGACGGGCGTGGCCATGGGGGTGACCCTCTCTTCGGAGGTTGGCACAGGTGGAAGGCTTGGGTCCAGTACCACCACGCGCGAACTGGACCGATACCACTACGAGTGAGCGGGCCAGAATTTGCAGCCGTTTGCGCACGGCGCGACGGCTCCCGGAGGCGCGGGGTCCCAAGTTGGGTTGGCTGAAATGTTGTCCCAGCGACGTTTGCATCCCGGCGCGCATCTGCTAATGTGTTGAAGTTGCAAAGCGAAGGATTGGACGATGGCAAAAGCAGTCTGGAACGGCAAGACGATCGCGGAAAGTGACTCATTCGAAACGGTGGAGGGGAACATTTATTTCCCCGAGAGCGCAGTGAACCGAGAGTACCTGCGACCCAGTTCAACCACCTCCACTTGTCCGTGGAAGGGGCAGGCGCGGTACTATACCCTGCTCGTTGATGGGCAGGAAAACCAGGACGCTGCGTGGTACTACCCGAATCCAAATCCTGCAGCGCGTAACGTCAAGGGCCACATCGCTTTCTGGCGCGGCGTCGAGATCGAAAAGTAGCTGATCCGCGAAGCCGTTTCTGACGGATTCCCGGAGCCTCAGGCGTAGCGCTTTTGGTGCCATTCCCAGGCGCTGGCCACGATGGTATCGAGGCTGGTGTGGCGGGGTTTCCAGCCGAGGTCGCGGCCAATTTTCTCAGCACTGGCAATCAGGACCGCAGGATCTCCGGGTCGGCGTCCGACCACTTCGACGGGGATGGGCTGGCCAGTGACGCGCCGGGCCGCTTCAATCACCTGCAGAACCGTGAAGCCGCTGCCGTTTCCAAGATTGTAGATGCGCTGACCTCCTCCCTCAAGTGCTTCTAAGGCAAGCAGATGGGCCTCCGCGAGATCCTCGATGTGGATGTAGTCGCGAACACAAGTGCCGTCCACGGTGGGATAGTCGTCGCCGTAGATCCGGATCCGTTGGCGGCGGCCGAGCGCGACATCCAGGACCAGCGGGATGAGGTGGGTCTCGGGCTCGTGGGCTTCGCCACGTCCTGAGGCAGCGCCGGCGACGTTAAAGTAGCGCAGGCTGGCGTACGGAAAGCCGTGTACCCAATACATCCAACTGAGCATTTTTTCCACGATCAACTTCGATTCGCCATAAGGATTTGTCGGTTGAAGAGGGGCGTCTTCGCGGATGGGAGTAGTCGCAGGCTCGCCGTAAACAGCGGCGGTAGAGGAGAACACCAATCGCCGCACGCCAGTGATCCGCATGGCTTCGAGGAGGCTGAGGGTCGCCGCACTGTTGTTACGGAAGTAAACCTCGGGCTTCGCCATGCTTTCGCCTGCTTCAATGAGCGCGGCAAAATGGAGGACGCCATCGAATCCGGAGCCGAGCAGGGTTTCGAGCCGGGGACGGTCGGCAACATCCCCCTGGACGAACTCCGCCCCCTCCGGGACCATGGCGCGTGTGGCATGACAGAGGTTATCGTAGACGGTGACGGAATGGCCCTTAGCGAGGAGCGTGGCGGCCACGGTACCACCGATGTACCCGGCACCGCCGGTAACCAAAATATTCAATTTCCGCCTCCGCTTCCTTATGTATGCTTAAATCCGTTCCTTTTCCCGGCTTCATTCTTTCAAAGCGCATCCGGTACCAATCGACTTCTGCCCGGGTTTACGCGAAAGCGTCACTGTTTTCAATCAATCCTGCTGGGAGCACCGGCAGGCCACAAGGCCTGATTCGCCCAGTTTTTGATGCGGACCCTGCATGGCGCTGAACGATGCGCAAGCGTCTCGCGTCGATTTTATTACTAGTAATGCCACGAAAGCGGCTGGGGATGACCGCAAAGTTGTAAGCGAAAAAGACGCGGGTCGCGGTTATGCTGAAGGTAACCACATCGGTAACCGTCTCCACCCATTTGGTAACATCTGACAGGTACCACTGCCCCACCCCCTGGCGTGAGCCGGTGGAGAGTTCAAATCGGATGTGGACCTTAATGGTCATTAAAGTGCATCGGTACTCAATGCACTACTCGATGCACTGAGGCTGGCGGTCACCAAATTCTTCAGCAAGAAGGCTTGGACATCAGGGTTATGGCGAATAACAATTCATACACTCCACAGGCAATGTTCGGCATGCTGCCCGAACCGGAGGGCCGGATGGGCTCGTTCGGGATGAGCATGGTGATCAACGTCGTGATTGCAGGGCTGCTGCTGCTGCTGACGATCGCTCAGGTGCATCAGGTGCGCGAGCACCAGAAGTACGTCACCCAATTGATTTTCCCGACGGAAGTGCCGAAGCCAATTCCGCCGCCCATCCCTCGGGTGAAAGTATTTGCGCCGCCACCGCTGGTCCAGACGCCGCCGAAGATCGTGGTTCCGCGGGAACTGCCGCCGCCGCCGAAGATTGTGGAAGTGAAGCTTCCGACGCCGGAGCTGCCGAAGATGGAAGCGGCGCCGCCGAAGAGGTTTACACCGCCGCCGCAACCGAAGGTGGGGCTGTTCAAGAGTGAGACGCCGACCGCGGTGGCCAATAATATGTCGGCGCCGACGGTGAAAGCCGCCGGTTTCGGCGATCCGCAGGGAGTGAAGCCGAATCCGAATGGACACGGCGCGGTGGCGATTGCCTCGGTTGGGGCATTTAACGCAGCGCCCGGTGTAGGCGCGCCAGGAGCGGGCTCCGCGCGCAAGGGCGCGGTGACGGGCGTGGCGTTTGGGTCCGGAGTCGCCAATGGAGTTCCGGGTGGAAAAGATCGCGGCACGGTGGCATCCGCAGGATTCTCTGACGGAGTGGTGGGCGGCACCGGCAAGCCGGGCAGCCACGGCACTGTCGCGCAGGCGGGCTTTGGCAGCGATGAGTATGGCAGCGCGGGGGCGCGGCCGGTCCACCAGGCTGATGTTGCAACGACGCCGATCGTGGTGCAGTACAAGCCGCTGCCGGAATATACTGCCGAAGCGCGGCAATTGCGCATCGAAGGCGACGTGACTTTGAAAGTACGTTTCGGCGCATCCGGACAGGTTGAGGTGCTGGGGATCGTAAACGGTCTGGGACACGGTTTGGATGAGCAGGCTAGAATTGCCGCCGAGCACATCCGGTTCAAACCCGCAATGCGGGAAGGCCATGCAGTCGACGAAATCAGCATTATTCACGTAACTTTTCAGATGGCATAGGGTTCAAAAGCCCACGGCGCGATCGGTATCTTCGCGATCGCGCGAAGAACGATGCAAGAGCGAAATCGGCAAGGAAAGAGAATCAGGAGTCAACGAATGCTTCGTAAGATCATGATGCTGGGCATGGCAGCCCTGCTGGCTGCAGTTCTACCCGTTTCCCAGGCAAAGACGCACAAAACGGCACTCTCCAACCCCATTCCTCTGACGCCACAGCAGCAGCGCCTGGTGCAGGAAGCAATCGCGCGCGAAAGAGTTGTGATCAAGCAGATCCAGAAGAGCACGCCCGTGGTGCAGACCTACATCCAGGACATGCGTGGAGACGTGAAGCTGTATCAGGCGCCAGTGGCGGACCAGTACATGATCGGGCGCGTGGATTTCGGCAAGGCATTCGTGGCGAGCGAATACGGCATGAAGAGCGAGCCGCGGACGCATTTCTTCTCCGGCTCTCTGCACTTCATGTCGGATTTGACAAAAGCGTTTCATCTGGAGAACTCGCCGACCGGCTTTATGGCGATGATGTTCGTCGATCCGAGCGGCTTCGATCAGAACCACTACACGTTCCAGTTTGTGCGGCGCGAGTTTCTGGGATCGGTGCGCACCTGGGTTTTCGATGTGCAGCCTAAAGTGAAGGGGACCGCGGGGCGCTTCTTCGGGCGCATCTGGGTGGAAGATCAGGAAGGCAACATCGTTCGCTTCAACGGGACCTACATCAACAATCCAAACGACGACACCAGCCACTATTTCCACTTCGACAGCTGGCGGATGAATGTGCAGCCGGGCGTGTGGGCACCGGCCTCGGTGTATATCGAAGACACGGTGCACAACGCGGCGGCGCATGCGGAGAGCCTGCGCGGACAGACCAGTTACTGGGGCTATTCGCTCAAGCTGCCCACCAGCGAGACCGATTCGGAGTCGATGCAGATTGATAACGCGGAAGACCAGAGCCAGAACGCTCAGGATCTGAGCCCGCTGCAGGCCGAGCGCGAATGGATTTCGCAGGCAGAAAACAACGTGCTGGACCGGCTAACGCAGGCCGGGTTGCTGGCGCCGCCGAGCGAATACGACAAGATTCTGGAAACCGTCACCAATAACGTGATCATCAGCAACAATCTACAGCTGCCCAGCGACATTCACTGCCGTGTGATGCTGACGCAGCCACTGGAATCGCTGGCGGTAGGCAACACGATTCTGGTGAGCAAAGGGCTGATTGACGTGTTGCCGAACGAAGCGTCGCTGGCCGCGGTGCTGACCTATCAGCTGGCGCACATTCTGATGGGACACCACATCGATACGCGCTATGCGTTCAATGACCGGCTGCTGTTCCCGGACAGCGCGACCTTTCAGCGCATCATGATGAACCACTCCAACACGGACAACGCCGATGCGGCAAAGAAAGCGGTCGATCTGTTCCAGCACTCGAATTATCACGACAAGACCGCGGACGTGGGAATTTTCCTGGAACAGGTTTTGGATCGCGAGAAGCAGTTGAGCGCGCTGATGACGCCGCGCCTTGGAGATTCAGTGGTGCGCAGCGACGGGCAGCCGTGGCTGGCCGGATTGATGACGGGCGCACCCAAGCTGGACCAGGACAACCTGACGCAGATTGCGGCTCTGCCATTGGGCAGCCGGCTGAAGACGGATCCGTGGGACGACAAAGTGTTTGCGCTGCATTTCAGCCCATCTCCGCTGCTGAATGCGCGCGACAAGATGCCACTGGAAATTACGCCGGTGTATTACCGGCTGCAACGCTATCAGGAACCCGCTGCGACTCCTGCCACTGCGGCCCCCGCTCCAGCGCCAGCCGCGCCTGCGCCGGGTGCAGCACCGCCGGCGGCGGATACCGCTCCGGCCGATCCTGGGGCGAACGTGCAAACGCAGCCTCAGGCACCGCCTCAACCGCAGTAACCTCTGGGAGCTCTTCGGAAACCGAAGGGGTGAGGTGATTCAGATAAAAACGAATCGCCGACCGCGTCTCGGGAGCATCCAAGGGGTTTGATTCAACGGGCACGAGCAGCATGACCCAGGCTCGTAAGTTTTTTTACCGGAGATCAAAACGTGTTGAAATCAATCGGGCTTTTCGTATTGCTTTTTCTTCCGACGGCGCTCCTCGCGCAGAGTCCCAAGTCCGCCATCGGCGACGACGCCGCGCTGTGGGCAGGAGGCGAAGCTTCCTACTTCAACCCCGATTTCAGCTGCAAGAGCAACTGGGTGTTTGGCTGCAGCCACGATGTGCTGGGAGCCACGGCGCTGGTCGACTTCAATGTGAAGCCGAAGTGGGGCGCGGAGGGTGAAGCGCGCTGGCTGCGCTGGAACGGTGTGGGCGACCAGGTGGAAACCGACTACCTGATCGGTCCTCGCTACAAGATGTATCAGCGCGGCCGCTTTTCGCTCTGGGGCAAATTTGTTGCCGGGGGCGGGTGGATCACCACGCCATATTACCCGGCGGCCGGCAGCCTTAAAGGCAGCTACTTCGTGTACGCCCCCGGAGCAACCGTCGATTACAGGCTCTCGCACAGGTTCTTGGTGCGGGCGGACTACGAATACCAGTTCTGGCCGTCCTTCGCTGGTCCACCGAGTTATTCTTCAAGCGGGGCACTGGTTCTGCACAATGGCGGGCTGACCCCCAATGGAGTCAGCGTCGGCGTAATGTATCGCTTCCTCAACCGGTAACCGCGACAGGCACAAACACGAAGGGCCGGGCACCAGGTGCCCGGCCCTTTTGCATGCCTGAAGCGCGCCTTAGAAGTGGTAAGCGACGCCGATGACGGGGTTGTAGATGTTGTAGTAGACGTTGGTGCGGAAGTCGTTCCCGGTGAAATTGAACGTGGGCGTCTTCATGACGAGGCCGCGATATTCTGCACGGATGTCAAAGCTGGGGCTGATTTCGTAGGCGATGCCGGCGCCGTACATGCCGCCAATATTGACATTCTGACCCAGGTTGAAGGTGTTGGTCCTGGCATCGTCGATGGGCGTGAAGATGAAGCCCGCAATGCCAGCTTCAACGAAGGGGTTGTAATGCTTGTAGTTGAAGCTGTAGACGTAGGCCCCGGAAATTTCCTGGAAGCGGTCGTGAATATGGTAGTTGCCGCTGGGAAAGGTGAAGTGCTGCTCGTTTTGGTTGTACTGGTAGTTGACCTCGAGGGCACCATGGGGCGTCAGGTCGTAGCGATAGCTGATGAGGGCGCCGTAGCCGACGGTCGCGTGCAGTTGGACAGCATTCCCGGCGGCGAACGGAGGGATAAGCCCGGAACCACTGACGCTAATGTCCTGACGGCTTTCCTGCGCATAGCCCGTTACTGCCAACAGTGGCAGCAAAAACAGAAATAGTAACAGCGATTTCTTCATTCGTCGGTCAACCTCTTCACAACGCCCTGCCTGGATTTTGGTCCTGCCGCAAAGGTGCCGCGCGGCCGGGATCCCGGGCTCCGTAAAATTGCAAACATCGGGGGGATGTCTACCTCGTCATTGTACCTGTCGCGAGCCATTTCCACAGCTTGCCCCCGAAGTTAACGTCGCTTCGGACGTCAACCGTGATGAGACGCGCGATGTGAATGTGCCTCAGGATATTCGACGCGCCAGGCGAACGGATGTCCCCGTTCGGTGGCAAGTTTTTTCACGACCGCGAGAAATGCAAGGCCGGCGTGGGACAAACTGGCCTGAGCGCGATGCACCAGCCACAGCCTGCGGGCAATCTTCAGCTCGGGCACGGCCACCTGAACCAGTTCGCCGCGCGCCAACTCCGGCTGGACGGTGAGGCCTGGCACCAGGGCCACGCCGTTGCCCAGCGCGACGAAGCGCTTGATGGCTTCGAGGCTGGGCAGCTCCACTCCCATATGGAGCGGCGTCTGATAACGGGCAAAGGTTTCAATCACCCGCTGGCGCAGCGGCGAAGCCACAATATGCGCCACGAAGTTCTGCGACCCCAGCTCCCGGATAGACACCTGCTTCTGCTTTGCAAGAGGGTGCCTGGGGTCGACGACGAAGGCAACTGAGTCGGTGTAGACCGCGATGGCTTTGAGCCGGTCATTCTCCGGGCGAAACGACAGGATGCCGAACTCGATGGCGCGCTCCAGGCGCTGGTCGGGAATCCGGCTGGCCAGAGAACGCTGCACGGTGACGCCGATTTCCGCATGGACGCGGCGGAAAGCGTCCAGCACCGGCAGGAGCCACAGGCAGGTGTACTCATTGGCGATGATCGTGAGCTGGCCGCGCTCGAGGGAGCGCAATTCCTGGAGGGCGGTAGCCGCCTCATCGCGCAGGCGCAGCAGTCGCTCCGCGTAGCCGCGCAGCAACTCGCCCGCCGCGGTCAGCGTTCCTTCGCGGGAGGAGCGCTCGAACAGCGGCTCGCCCACTTCATCTTCAAGCTTGCGGATGGCGTGGCTGATTGCGGGCTGGGTGCGATGCATGCGCACGGCCGCGCGGGAGAATCCCTTTTCTTCGTTTACGGCGAGGAAGGTTTCGAGCTGATAGAGGTCCATGGTGAAAGCCGAAAGCTCGAAGCCAGCAGCAAATATTGCTTGCTGCACAATTTCTGCGGCAGGCTACCAGCTCCGGGCTCTCAATTGATTCATCAATAATATTAATGGAAAAGCAAAGAATTACAAATTTGCTTTATGTTCCCTGCTTTGCGAAACTCATCCTCAGGGGCGCAAAATTACAGGTGGGGAAACCAATGGCCCAGGATCAACTCCATTTCTTCGACACCACGCTGCGGGACGGCGAGCAGTCGCCGGGCTGCAGCATGACGCACCACGAGAAGCTGGCTTTGGCCCACTCGCTCTCCGATCTTGGCGTCGACATTCTGGAAGCGGGGTTCGCGATCGCGTCAGACGGGGACTTCGCGGCGATTTCGGCGATCGCGCAGGAGATTCGCGGACCGAAAGTCGCATCGCTGGCGCGCGCCAAGCAGGAAGATATCGAGCGGGCAGCGAAGTCGGTCGAAAAAGCGGCTCGGCCCCGGATCCACGTCTTCCTGGCTAGTTCCGACATCCATCTGCAGTACAAGCTGAAGATTACGCGCACCGAGGCGCTGGAGCAGGCCGCGAAGATGGTGGCGCTGGCGCGGACATACGTCGACGATGTTGAGTTTTCGCCCGAAGATTCCACGCGCACCGATCCCGATTTTCTGTGCGACTTTGTGGGGGCGGCGATTGGCGCGGGCGCGACGACCATCAATCTGCCGGATACGGTAGGCTACTCGACCCCCGAAGATTACGCGGGGATGTTCAAAATGATTCGCGAGCGCGTCCCGGGAGCGGGCGAGGTGATCCTCTCCACGCATTGCCATGACGACCTGGGGCTTGCGGTTGCGAACACGCTGGCCGCGGTTCGCGCTGGAGCGCGCCAGGTGGAATGCACCATCAACGGGATTGGCGAGCGCGCGGGCAATGCGGCTCTGGAAGAAATTGCCGCGGCGCTGCACGTGCGCGCGGATTCGTATCCTTATACACACAACCTGAAACTGGATCGTTTGTATCCGGTGAGCCAGCAGCTTACGGGCACCATCAGCTTTGGGCCTGCGCCGAATAAAGCGATTGTGGGCACGAACGCCTTTGCGCACGAAGCGGGCATTCACCAGCACGGCGTGCTTTCGAATCCGCTGACCTACGAAATTATGACGCCGGTGTCGGTGGGAGTTCCGGCGAACCGGATGGTGTTGGGCAAGCATTCCGGGCGCGCGATGCTGCGCACACGACTGCACGAATTGGGGTATCGGCTGTCGCAGGCCGATTTGGACATTGCGTATCGCGCCTTTACGGAACTCGCCGATCGCAAGAAGGCCATCTACGACCAGGACCTGATCAATCTGGTAGCGCATCACCAGCGGCACGAAGATCTGATTTCCGCGGAACCAGTGCAGCGAACGGGCAGCTAAAAGAGCGGCTGGCACAAGGCCGGTTAGCTAAGAAGCGGTCAGAGAAATCCTTACGGGCTACTCGCCCTGCTGAAGAGACATCATGACGAAGAAGCTGAAGATTCTGATTGGAGCCGGCGACGGCATCGGCCCGGAAGTGACCACTGAGGCTGTGCGCATTCTGAAATCCGTGGCCGAAATGAGCGGCTACGAGTTCACGTTTCGCCACGAGTTGATTGGCGGCGTGGCGATTGACGCGCACGGAACACCGCTGCCGGAGGCGACGCTGAAGGCGGCGCTCGAGTGTGATGCGGTGCTGCTGGGGGCGGTGGGCAGCAACAAATTTAACGCGCTGCCGCCGAGCCAGCGGCCCGAGGCGGGCTTGCTGCAGATTCGTACTGCGCTGGGCGGATTCGCGAACCTGCGGCCTTCATTCGCGTGGCCGGGGCTGTCAGCAAATTCACCGCTGCGGCCGGAAGTGGTGGAGGGCGCGGACATTTTGTTTGTGCGCGAGCTGCTGGGCGGCCTGTACTTTGGCGAGCCGCGGCAATGGGACAAGACGACGAACGCCGCGTGGAACACGATGCGCTATACGCGCGACGAAGTGGTGCGCGTGGCGCGGGTGGCGTTTGAGCTGGCGGGCAAGCGGCGGAAGAAAGTGACCTCCGTGGACAAAGCGAATGTGCTGGAAGTTTCGCAACTGTGGCGCGCGACGGTCACCGAATTCGCGCAGCAGTATCCGGACATCACGCTGGAACACCAATATGTCGACGCGATGGCGATGCACATTATGAACACGCCGCGGAATTTTGATGTGGTGCTGACCGAGAATCTTTTTGGCGACATCCTTTCCGATGAGGCGGGCGTGATTACCGGGTCGCTGGGCATGCTGCCTTCCGCGACGATTGGTGGGAAGGTGGATTTGTACGAGCCAGTGCACGGATCGGCGCCGGACATCGCGGGCAAAGGCATTGCGAATCCGCTGGGCGCGATTCTGACTGCGGCGATGCTGCTGCGCTTTTCGGCGGGACTGGAGCAGGAGGCCGACGCGATTGAAGCGGCGGTGCGCAAGGTGCTGGACCAGGGGTATCGCACGACGGACCTGGCACGGGGGGACAAATCCGCGCAGGTGCTTTCGACGCCGGAGATGGGGCGGCGCGTGAACGCAGCGCTGAACGAAATTATCGATCGCCGGCAAGCAATGCACGCCGTCTGAGCGACTGACCATCGCGGGCGGGTGCGCATTCGGCGCAAAAACCTTTCACGAAAACAGAGAAGCGAATACCGATATGGCAGAGAAACCGAAAACACTCTTCGAGAAAGTCTGGGAATCGCACATTGTGGCTGAGCCGGCGAATGAGCCCACGCTCCTCTACATCGATTTGCATTTGATCCACGAAGTCACGTCGCCGCAGGCGTTTGAGGGATTGCGGTTGGCGGGGCGCAAGGTGCGTCGGCCCGACCGGTCGATTGCGACGGTGGATCACAACGTGCCGACTTCGAAGAACCGCATCAACATCGAAGACCCGATTGCCGCGAAGCAGATTGAGACGCTGCGGAAGAATTGCGCTGATTTTGGCGTGACGCTTTACGACGTGGAATCGCCGCGCCAGGGCATTGTGCACGTAATTGGGCCGGAGTTGGGGCTGACCAAGCCGGGCATGACCATTGTTTGCGGCGATTCGCATACGTCGACGCATGGGGCGCTGGGCGCGCTGGCGTTTGGCATCGGCACGTCGGAAGTGGAACACGTGCTGGCGACGCAATGCCTGCCGCAGTCGAAGCCGAAGACGTTTCGCATTGCGGTGGAAGGCGAGTTGCCGGAGGGCGTGGGCGCGAAGGACATTGTGCTGGGCATCATCGGGCGCATTGGGACCGACGGCGCAACGGGCTGCGTGATTGAATACGCCGGGTCGGCGATTCGCGCGCTGAGCATGGAAGGCCGCATGACGGTCTGCAACATGAGCATTGAAGCGGGTGCGCGCGCGGGCATGATCGCGCCCGACGAAACGACGTTTGCGTGGCTGAAGGGGCGGCCGTTTGCTCCAGCGGGCGCTGCGTGGGAGACGGCGGTGGCGGAGTGGCGGAAGCTGGCCAGCGACGAAGGCGCGCAGTACGACCGCGAGCTGGTGATTCCCGCGATTGAGATTGAGCCGTTCGTCACGTGGGGGACGAATCCTGGGATGGTGGTTTCGATTACCGGACAGGTGCCTGATCCCGCGGCGGCGAAGTCCGACGCCGATCGCCGCGCCTATACGCGGGCGCTTGAATATATGGACCTGAAACCGGGCACGCCGATGGAAGAGATTGCGATCGACCGCGTGTTTATTGGCTCCTGCACGAATTCGCGGATTGAGGATTTGCGCGCGGCGGCGAAGGTGGTGGCTGGGCACCATGTCCATGCGAGCGTGGGCGCGATGGTGGTGCCGGGATCGCAGCTGGTGAAAGCGCAGGCCGAGCGCGAGGGGCTGGACCAGATTTTTCGCGAGGCGGGATTCGACTGGCGCGAACCGGGCTGCTCCATGTGCTTGGGCATGAACCCGGACATTTTGCAGCCGGGCGAACGCTGCGCTTCGACCAGCAATCGCAACTTTGAAGGACGCCAGGGCAGCGGCGGACGCACCCATCTGGTGAGCCCGATGATGGCGGCGGCAGCGGCGATCAAAGGGCACTTCACCGATGTACGGACGTGGGAATTCAGGAAGGCTGAGGTGCTGGCGTAATGGAAAAGTTTCGAACCCTCCACTCCACCGTGATGCCGCTCGACCGCGTCAACGTCGATACCGACCAGATTATTCCGAAGCAGTTCTTGAAGCGCATTGAGCGCACCGGCTACGGAGAGTTTCTTTTCTTCGACTGGCGAAAAAATCCTGACTTCGAGCTGAACAATCCGCATTATCAGGGTGCAAAGATTCTGGTGGCGGCGCGGAATTTCGGTTGCGGGTCGTCGCGGGAGCACGCGGCGTGGGCGCTGAGCGATTACGGATTTCGCTGCGTGATCGCGCCGACGTTTGCCGACATTTTTCATTCGAATGCCGGCAAGAACGGGATTCTGTTGATCACGCTGCCGGACGATCAGGTGCAGACGCTGCTGGATCGCGCTGCCCAGACTCGGAGTTCGGCCGATCATTATCAGCTGACCGTATCGCTCGAAGACAACACGATTCGGGATGAGCAGGGTTTTTCGACGACATTTTCTATCGATCCGTTCCTCCGCGACTGTTTGCTGGAGGGGCTGGACGATATTGGCCTGACGCTGCGGCACGCGGATGCGCTGGATCGTTTCGAGAAGAAACATGACGCGGCGTTTTGGGTCGCGCCAACGACGGGCGGGAGATCCGGGGAGAGTGTGAACGCATGAGCGGTAACGGCAAAAGCGGCAACGGCAGCGGCAAGCTCTACTCGATTGCGCTTACTGAAGGGCCAAGCCGCGCACCGGCGCGGGCGATGCTGCGGGCGATTGGATTTTCGCGCGAAGATTTGTCCAGGCCAATCATTGGCATTGCGAATACGTGGACGGAGATTGGGCCGTGCAATTTTCATCTGCGCGAGATTGCGGAGGCGGTGAAGCAAGGCATTCGCGAAGCGGGCGGCACGCCGATGGAGTTCAATACCGTCACCATTTCCGATGGCATCACCATGGGGACCGAGGGCATGAAGGCTTCGCTGATTAGCCGCGAGGTGATTGCGGATTCGGTGGAACTGGTGGCGCGGGGCAATCTGTTTGACGGGCTGGTAGCGATTGCGGGCTGCGACAAAAATATGCCGGGGACGGTGATGGCGCTGGCGCGGCTCGATATTCCTTCGCTCATGCTTTATGGCGGATCGATTGCGCCGGGACATTTGAACGGCAAGGACCTCACAGTCCAGGACGTGTTTGAAGCGGTGGGATCGCATGCGGCGGGGCGACTGGACGATGCGGGCCTCGAAGCGGTCGAAGCCAGTGCCTGTCCGGGCGCGGGCGCGTGCGGCGGGCAGTTCACCGCGAACACCATGGCGATGGCTTGCGAATTTCTTGGCATCTCGCCGATTGGCATATCGGGGGTGCCGGCGTTTCTGCACGAGAAGCTCGAAGCGAGCCGCGAGGCGGGGCGCATGGTGATGGAGCTGGCGCGCAAAGGATTGAAGCCGAGCCAGATTATTACGCCGGTGGCGATTGAGAATGCGATTGCCAGCGTTGCGGCCTCGGGTGGATCGACGAATGCGGTGCTGCACTTCCTGGCGATCGCGAACGAGATGAACATTCCGCTGACGATTGATGATTTCGATCGCATCAGTTCGAAGACTCCGCTCCTGTGCGATCTGAAGCCGGGCGGACGCTACGTGGCTGCGGATTATCAGGCTGCGGGCGGGAGCCGTTTGCTGGCGAAGCGCCTGATCGAGGGAAGGCTGATCGACGGGTCGTGCCTGAACGTGAGCGGCAAGACGCTGGCGGAAGAAGCTGCGGCTGCGAAGGAGACGGCGGGGCAGGATGTAATTCGCCCCATCGGCAACGCCATTAAGTCAACAGGCGGGCTGGTGATTTTGAAAGGCAATTTGGCGCCGGAAGGTTGCGTGATTAAGGTGGCGGGGCACAAGCGGCTGGAGCATCGCGGTCCGGCGCGGGTGTTCGACTCGGAAGACGCAGCGTTTCACGCGGTGGAGAGTGGCGCGATCAAGCCTGGTGACGTGATGGTGATCCGCTACGAGGGTCCGCGGGGCGGGCCGGGCATGCGCGAGATGCTGGCGGTGACCGCGGCGGTTGCAGGGATTCCCGAGCTGAGCGAGACGGTGGCGCTGCTGACGGACGGACGCTTTTCCGGTGCGACGCGCGGGCTGATGGCGGGGCACGTTGCGCCTGAAGCCGCGATGCGTGGGCCGATTGCCGCTGTGCGCGAGGGCGACATGATTCATTTCGACATTCCGAACCGGAAGCTGGATGTGGAGATTACTGATGTGGAGTTGTCGTCGCGTTTGCAGGGATGGAAGAAGCCGGAGCCGAAATTCAAGCGAGGCGTCTTCAAGAAATATGTGGATACGGTTTCGTCGGCGGCACAGGGTGCGGTCACGAATTAGGTGCGAGGTTTTAGGTTCCAGGTTCTAGTTAAAAGCTAAACATGCAAGGTGCGCTATTCCCAGGGCGCGCAGGGAAGGGGAACACGAATGGGAACGGCTAAGAAGCATACGGCGGGGCGCAATGGCGCTGCGGCGGAGAAGACGGGACACACGACGCGCCTGACGGGCGCGGAGATTCTTTGGGCCACGCTTGAGGGTGAGGGCGTCACCACGGTTTTCGGTTATCCGGGCGGCGCGATTTTGCCGGCGTACGACGCGCTGCGGAAATTTCCGATTCGCCACGTGCTGGTGCGGCATGAACAGGGTGCGGCGCACATGGCCGATGGCTACGCGCGGGCTTCGGGGCGCGTGGGCGTGTGCGTGGCCACGTCAGGGCCGGGCGCAACGAATCTGGTGACGGGCATTGCGACGGCGATGCTGGATTCGGTGCCGATGGTGTGTGTGACGGGCCAGGTGGCGAGCAAGGTGCTGGGCACAGACGCGTTCCAGGAAGTGGACATTACGGGCATCACGCTGCCGATTACGAAGCACAATTACGTGGCGACGCGCGCGGAAGATGTGGCGCCGATGCTGCGCGAGGCTTTCCTCGTTGCGAAATCCGGACGGCCGGGGCCGGTGCTGGTCGACATTACGAAGGACGCGCAGCAGGCGACGGCGGAATTCGATTTTGCCGCGGCCGCGCCGAAGCCGCATCGGCCGCACCCGATGCTGAAAACGGAGTCGGCGTCGATCTTGCAGGCGGCGGAGCTGATCCGCAACGCGAAACGGCCGGTGATTCTTGCGGGCCACGGCATTCTGCAGTCGGGCGCGGGCGCGCAGGTGCGAACGCTGGCGGAGAGGATGCGCATTCCCGTGGCGTCGACGCTGCTGGGGCTGGGTGCGTTCCCGGCTTCGCATCCGCTGTCGCTGGGCATGATGGGCATGCATGGCGAGGCGTGGGTGAATCAGGCCATCCAGCAGGCGGATTTGCTGATCGCGTGCGGCATGCGCTTTGACGATCGCGTGACGGGCACGCTGGCGACGTACGCGCCGAATGCGAAGAAGATTCATATCGAGATCGATCCGGCGGAGATCAACAAGAATGTGAAGGCGGATGTTGCGCTGATCGGCGATTTGAAAGAAGCGCTGGAAGCGCTGCTGCCGCATCTGGCTCCGCGCGATGAGGCGCAGGAGTCGGCGTGGCTGCGCACGATTGAGTCGGGAAAGGGCGAGTGCGCGGTGCGCGATATTCGCAACCTGCCGGACAGCGGGCATCTTTACGCGGCGCATGTGATGCACGATTTGTGGCGCGCCACCGAGGGCAAGGCGATTGTGGTGACGGACGTCGGCCAGCACCAAATGTGGGAGGCCCAATACTACAAGCACGACGAGCCGCGTTCGCTCATTACTTCCGGCGGTTTGGGGACGATGGGGTTCGCGCTGCCCGCGGCCATCGGCGCGAAGTTTGCGTGTCCGGAAAAAGAAGTGTGGGTGATCGCCGGCGATGGCGGGTTCCAGATGACGGCGAGCGAACTGGCCACGGCGGCGCAGGAGAAGCTCGACATCAACATTGCCGTGATCAACAACGGTTTTCTGGGCATGGTGCGGCAGTGGCAGGAATTTTTCTACGAAAAGAATTATGAATCGACGCCGCTGCTGAGTCCGGACTTTGTGAAGCTGGCGGATGCGCACGGGATCCGCGGACTGGCCGTCGGCAAACGTTCGGAGGTCATCCCCGCGGTGGAAGCAGCGCGGACGCACAAGGGTCCGTTCCTGATTAATTTCCAGGTGGAGAAGGAAGACTCGGTGTACCCGATGATTCCGGCGGGGTCGGCGCTGCATGAGATGATTCGCCGGCCGGAGAAGAATCCGTTGGTGGAAACGGCGCAGGACGTGTAGGGCAGCGGTAAAGCGGTTAGCGGTGGAACGGTTAGCGAAAGGTAAGGTGCCAGGTTCCAGGATGCTTGGCGAAACTCGAATACGGCATTGGGCGACTGCTCTGCTGCTGCTTGCTGTCAGCGTGCCCAGCACCTTCGCTCAGACTTCGGAAATTCGTGTCCGCGTAGTTGACGGTAGAAGTGGAAAACCGGTGAGGGGCGGGGATTTGAATGTATGGACTTCCCCAAACCAGATCGCCTCGAATGACATTCCTCTAGATCGCGGAGGTGTCGCGATGATTCAGCTTTCTCACGAAAACACGATTCGCGTATTTCCGGGATTCGATTTTTTTTGCGGAGTTCGCGCCCCCGGCAGTGTCGGACAGGAGTTCTCGGTAGACGAAGTGCTGCGAACGGGCGCAGCGACTGCAAACGGCTGTGGGAAAGCGAATACAGCCGTTAAGCCGGGCGAGATTGTAGTTTACGTTCGTCCCCTGACATTTTGGGAAGCGATGCGGCTATAGCCGCATATAAAGGGGCTTTATGCTGCACACATTCGTGGCACTTGTTGAAGACAAGCCGGGCGTGCTGACGCGCGTGGCTTCGCTGTTTCGGCGGTTGAACATCAATATTGTTTCGCTCACCGTCGGGCATTCGGAGCGGGTGGGCGTTTCGCGGATGACCATTGTCTGCGATGCTTCGCCGACGGCGGGGCACCGCATCGCCGCCAGCCTCTATAAACTGGAGAATGTGCTGGAGGTCGACGATGTCGGGCAGTTGTCCCACGTGGCGCGCGAGCTGGCGCTGATTAAGGTTGCGGCCGATCCGAAGACGCGGTCGCAGGTGTTCGAGCTGGCGGAGGTTTTCCGGGCGCGCATTGTGGACCTGGCGCCGGAGTCGCTGATGATTGAGATCACCGGCGTCGAGAGCAAGAT
>Ga0210391_10001210_pt1 | contig 23973 bp, 21 predicted proteins | sample IncBWC12OmetaG_FD_160573 | JGI IMG/M metagenome (GOLD analysis project Ga0210391, IMG submission 160573) | Forest soil microbial communities from Barre Woods Harvard Forest LTER site, Petersham, Massachusetts, United States - Inc-BW-C-12-O ...
TGACTGGGGTGCCGCTCGCGCCGCATGCTGTGCGTGGATTGATGAATCTGCGCGGGCAAATCGTGATGGCTGTGGATTTGCGGCGGCAGCTGGGATTGCCGGAACGTAAGGCGGACCGGCCTGCGATGAATGTGATCGTGCGCGCGGGTGAAGACTTGGTGAGTTTGCTGGTGGATGAAATTGGGGATGTAGTGGAAGCGAGCGACGAGAGTTTTGAACTGCCGCCAGAAACATTGCGTGGTACGGTGCGTTCCGCGATTCGCGGCGTACACAAACTCGAGAAACAGTTGATGCACGTGCTGGATACGCAGCGGGTGTGCACGGTGGCGGAACCACCCGCCCCTGGACCGACGGCAGCGGAACGCTGATGGGAACTTCGATAGGAACGTGGAGCGACCCGCGACGGCTCTGGCTGGAACGCGCGCGACTCTGAGTGAAGCAGCGCACTTTTTCATTTTGATGGGAGACGCAAGATGAAGCTCACGCTGGGAAAAGAGTTGGGACTCGGGTTCGGAACGATTCTGTTATTGATGGTGATCAGCGCTGGGATGAGCTATTTCAAGGTCGCCGATATACATGAAGCGCAGCAGAACATTCTGGCAGTGCGCGCGCCGACGATTGAGGCTTGCAAAGATTTGCAATCGCATCTGCAGGAAGCGGCGAGCGATGCACGGCAGGGAATTCTGGCGGGACAGAATCCGGCGCGGCGCGCGGCGGCCGCTGCGAGTTTTGCATACGCATGGGAGAGCATCGAGAAGGACGGCGGCGTGTTGCAGGAGCTTTCTACGCGATGGATCTCGCAGGAAAATCGCGACCGGCTGAGCAAAATCAAAGCACGCTTGCACGGTGTGCAGCAGGGGCAGCAGGCCCTGATGGCTGCTGCGGCGAGCGGTGAGCGCGATGCCGTAGTCCGAGCGGGTGATGAGTACACGGACAGACTAACGCCAGAGGTGGAGCAACTCGCCGCCGTGCTGCGGGATTTGACGGATTCGTTTGATGGGTTGCGCAAGGAAAGCGCCAACTCGCTGGCCGCGGCGAATTCGTCGCTGATCTGGTCCATGTGGTTGACGACCCTGGTGGCGCTAGTGATCGGCGCGGTTGTGGCGGCCTTCTTGAGCCGGCGCATCGGCGGGTCAGTGACTTCCATTTTGGCCCAAGCGGATGCCATTGCTGAGGGCGACTTGACGCGCGCCGATGTGAAAGTGACTAGCGCGGACGAGCTGGGCGATTTGACTGCGGCTGTAAACAAAATGCAGAACAAATTGCGCGGCGTGATCGAGTCCATCAGCCGGAACGCACAGCAAGTGGCGACGGCGAGCGAGGAATTTTCCGCGACTAGCCAGCAAATCACCGCAAACTCCGAGGAAACGTCGGCGCAGGCGAACGTGGTGTCTGCCGCGACGGAGCAGATCAATCGTAATCTGCAGACTGTGGCGACGAGCACGGAAGAAATGAGCGCGAGCATCAACGAGATCGCCAAGAACGCGGGCGAATCAGCCAAGGTAGCGAGCGAGGCGCTGCGCGCGGCGATGGAAACGAATGTGACGGTGACCAAGCTGGGAGAATCCAGCGCCGAGATAGGGCACGTGATCAAAGTGATTACGTCCATTGCGCAGCAGACCAATTTGTTGGCTCTGAACGCGACGATCGAGGCGGCGCGCGCGGGCGAAGCGGGGAAGGGCTTCGCGGTAGTGGCGAACGAAGTGAAGGAGTTGGCGAAGCAGACGGCGAAGGCGACTGAAGATATCAGCCAGCGCATCGGCGCGATTCAGACGGATGCCAAAAGCGCGGTGGAAGCGATTCGCATGATCAGCGAAATCATCGGGCAGGTGAATGATATTGCTTCAACGATTGCGACGGCCGTCGAGGAGCAGTCGGCGACGACTTCGGAAATGTCGCGCAACGTGAGCGAGGCGGCCAGAGGCTCGGGGGAAGTGGCGAAAAACATTACCGGCGTGGCGACGGCGGCGCAGAGCACTTCTTCGGGCGCTAGCGATTCGCAGAGAGCAGCTCAGCAACTGGCGCGGATGTCCACGGAACTGCGCGAGTTGGTGGGGCAATTCAAGATTAATTCGAATGGGCATGAAAAGCGCGTGATGTGAACGTGCACTTGCGCGCCGCCTGAGCAGCGATGGAAGCAAATTCGAGATTGGTTGAAGCTGAAAGGACCTATGCCGCCGATTCGCGTGTTGGTTGTTGACGACTCCGCAGTGATTCGCAAAGTGCTGTGCGATGGGCTTGCGCCAGACGCCGCGCTGGAAGTCGTGGGAACCGCGGCGAACGGGCGAATCGCGCTTGCGAAAATTCCGCTCGTTAATCCGGACATCGTAACGCTGGACGTCGAAATGCCGGAAATGGATGGCCTGGAGACGCTGGCGGCGCTACGGAAACTTTATCCGAAGCTGCCGGTCATTATGTTCAGCACGGTTACCGAACGCGGTGCGGCGATCACGCTGGACGCGCTGGCGCTGGGCGCGAGCGATTACGTAACCAAGCCGAACAATACAGGGAGCCTGGAAGCGACGCTGCGGCAGTTGCGCGCCGAGTTGATTCCGAAAATTAAAGCATTGTGCGCGACGCGGCCGAGCGTGCCTGTTACGGGAAGCCCGCTTGTGGCTAGCGTGCGACGCGCGAGCTCACAGGCGACGCGGGAATTTAGCCGTGTAGATCTGCTGGCTATCGGTACTTCCACCGGCGGTCCGAACGCGCTGGCCGATCTGCTGCCAGCCATACCCTCGGATTTTCCGGTGCCGATTGTTATCGTGCAGCACATGCCGGCGCTATTTACGAGATTGCTGGCGGAGCGGCTGGATCAGCGGTGCGGATTGAATGTCCGTGAAGGCATGGACGGCGAGGCGCTGAAACCGGGCGACGTGTGGATCGCGCCCGGAGATTTTCACATGACCGTGGAGAAAAAAGGTGCGGGAGCGATCGTGGCGCTGAATCAGAACGCGCCGGAAAATTATTGCCGGCCCGCGGTGGATCCTCTATTCCGTTCGGTTGCGAATGCATACGGAGCCGGCGCGCTAGCCGTGGTGCTGACCGGAATGGGCAGCGACGGAAGCAGCGGTGCGCAGCATGTCCGCGAGAAGGGCGGGCAGATTTTGGTGCAGGACCAGGCGAGCTCGATCGTCTGGGGCATGCCGGGGCAGATCGCAGCGGCGGGATTGGCCGACGGAACTTTTGCGTTGAAGGCGATGGCGGCGGAAATTTGCAGACGGGTGGCGCTGAAGCGCGGTGCGCCATCCGGAACTTCGCGGTCAAGCGCTGTCGAAACCCGAAAAGTGGTAGTGCCGCAAAGGGCGTGATGAGCAGCGACAGCGCGATCACGCGGAATCGGGCTCCGACGGATGCCGATCTGGCGGACCCGGCGCTGGCGAAGCTTCGCGACCTGGTGTATCGCACTTCAGGAATATTCCACGCGGAAACTAAATTTTACCTGCTGGCATTGCGTTCACGGCGACGGATGAAAGAGGTCGGTTCCGATACTTTCGCGGAGTATTTAGCCGAGCTTACGACACGACCCACCCGCGACGTGGAAATGCGCAATCTGCTGAATGAAATCACTATCGGGGAAACCTGTTTTTTCCGCAGCCGGCCGACGATTGACGCGGTGAGCAAAATCATCTTCCCCAAGATTGTGGCGCTGCCGGGGAAGCAGGCGCTGAAGAAAGTGCGCGTGTGGAGCGCGGGCTGCTCAACGGGCGAGGAATCCTACACGCTTTCGATGTTGTTTCTGGAGCAGATCGCGCCACGATTCAAGGATTGGACAATCGAAATCGTGGCCACCGATCTGAACGACGATTCACTCGCAAAATGCCGCGAAGGGCTGTACGCGGAATACTCCGTCCGCAACCTGAGCGCTCCGATGCGCGACAAATATTTCCGGCAAGAGGGCAACCTCTACAGGGTGAACGATGCGGTGCGCGCGCCCGTGAAATTCGATCGGCTGAACCTGCAGGACCAGCCGAAAATGCTTTTCATGAAGGGATTCGACCTGGTTTTCTGTGCAAACGTGCTGATTTACTTTGACAGCGCCGCGAAAACCAGGACGGTGGAGCATTTCTACAATGGCCTGGTTCCGGGCGGGCACTTTTTTCTAGGCGAATGCGAGACGCTGTTTGGGATTTACGAACGGTTTCGCCTGGTGCATTTTCCGGGTGCGACGGGATATTACAAGCCCGTGCCGGGCGAGGACGCCGGAGGAAAAAAGTGAATCCTGGGACGAGTGAGATGTTGCGGCGCAGAGTGAGCGAGCTGGGAAGCTTGCCGGTGATGCCTTCGATCCTGCAATCGCTGGGGACGTGCCTGAGCGCTAGCGTTGGGGAGTTGGATATACCGCGGATCGTGGAGCTGATTTCGTACGACAAGTCGCTCGCGGCGCAATGCCTGCGCATGGCCAATTCTGCGATGTTTTCAGGGCGCGCTAGAGTGCAATCGGTTCGACAGGCGGTGCTGGCGTTGGGAGTGCAGCGCATCCGCGACATCGTTTATTCGTGCAGCCTGCCGCAGATTTTCGCCGGCGGCGTGCACCACGGCATGGAACGAGCCACTTTTTGGCGTCACGCGCTTGGGACCGCGCTGGTGAGCCAGCATCTCGGCGAATTGCTGATGGTTTCCGATATCGAGAAACTTTATCTGGCGGGGTTGCTGCACGATATTGGAATCCTGGTGAACTCCCTGTTGTACCCCGAGGAATTTCAGCGCGTGCTGCAGCAGGCGGAAGCTTCGGAGACTCCGCTGTGTGAAGTGGAGCAGGAAATTCTCGGTTTCACGCATTGCGAAAGCGGCCGGGTGCTGGCTGACCTGTGGAAGTTGCCCGCGGACATTGCCGACACGATTGAATTTCATCATCATCCTTCGGGCGATGATCCGGATGGGGAAATTACTTGCGTGGTGTGCCTCGCTGACGTGTTGTGCCGCCTGCGCGGGCTGGGATACGGATACTACGAGGCGCGCGAGCTTGATTTGGCGGCGGAGATACCCTGGCAGTGGCTGTGCAACAATCATCCTGAGGCGGCAGCCGGTTTGGACCTAGCGCGATTTACGTTTGAGCTGGATCAGTATGGTGTGGAAGTGCAGACGATGGTGGATTCGATATTTTCCGGGGCCGTAGTTTCACATTGAAACAGCATCGAGGTGCACACATACGCACGCGACGGCGACGCGGATGCGTAGAGATGCTCACCGCCGCCTATTCATGCGCATCGTCACTGCATACGAGCTATTCGTCTCACCGCTAACTGCTTTCCTTGCTTCCGCCCGCCCCCGCTGACGACGAAACTTTACGATGGTCCCTGTCGAGTGAAACGCTCGCTGCTCCTCCGTCACTATTATTAAGCAGTAAAGTCACATTCAATCAACAAGGGCGGCAAAGGATCCGCGTCGGCCTGACAACGAGGGGCCGCGCGCGAACCTGCACGCCCGAGGAGGATGGACCATGGCACATAAATATGGATGGGTTCGCGATTTGCCCGATCAACGGGATTTCTTGTACTCCGCGCCGGTGGCGAACATGGCGGCGCTTCCGTCGAAAGTGGATTTGACTTCGCAGTGCCCGAAAACCATTTACGACCAGGGACAACTGGGAAGTTGCACGGCGAACGCAATTGCCGGGGCGCTGGAATTCGATCGGATCAAGCAGTCGCTTCCAGACTTCATTCCGTCGCGGCTGTTCATTTATTACAACGAACGGATGATGGAAGGCACGGTGGGGACGGACAGCGGAGCGCAAATACGCGACGGTATCAAGAGCGTGGGCAGCATCGGCGCGCCACCGGAAACGGACTGGCCGTACCACATCGCGGAGTTTGCGGTGAAGCCGCCGCCGAAGGCGTTCACGGACGCGCCACTCGACAAAGCTGTGCAGTACCAGAGCGTGCCGCAGGTGCTGGCGCAGATGAAGGGATGTCTCGCATCGGGCTATCCGTTCGTTTACGGCTTCACTGTTTACGAGAGCTTTGAAAGCACACAGGTGGCGCAGACGGGGATTGTGCCGATGCCCGCGTCGAGCGAAAAGGTGCTTGGAGGTCACGCGGTGCTGGCTGTGGGATATGACGACAGCTCGCAGCGATTTACCGTGCGGAACTCCTGGGGGCCGGGTTGGGGAATGAAAGGGTATTTCACGGTTCCATATGCTTATCTTACGGACAGCAACTTGTCGGATGATTTTTGGACGATCCGATTAGTGGCGAAGGCGGCTGCGCATGCCGGCGCAGAGAAGACGCGATCAGCTGGTGGGCGTTAAGTTGAACCCGGCCGCATGATTACTGGGAATCACGTTGATTGATGTGCCGCGTCGCTGGAAGTGTTGGTGACGCGGACCGAGACCGAAAAGGTGCGTGCGGCTGCGGCCGCACGCGCCCACGGCCGGTCGTATTCGAAAAACAAATCTGTTCTGCCCGGTACTTCGGCCCGGAAATCCCAGTGACGTTGCGCGGCGCCGCCTGCGGTTGCTGAGTCTGCGGCCGTCTCGTCGGCGAGCGGCGTTAGGATCTGCTGGCTGGACGTGCGCAGGCTCCAGCGAAAGCCGGCGGTGCGGACTTCCGAGAGCGTGACGCGCAGGGTCTGGCCTTGCTGTAGTTCAATTTGATGGCCGTTCTGATGCTCGCCAACTTCGACGATGCCGCTCATAGTGTCGCTCCTGCGTTCGTTCGTGTCTGATCGGAGTATTTCGACACGTGCGCTCTGGAATTCGAATACTGCCGAGCGCCTGGCCCGAACAATCTTCGATCTATTGTCACTGTACGCCCAAGATCGCTGGACATCATCTGTGACGCTGCGAACAGTCGTGTCCCAACCATTCGCTGGTGCTTTTCGCCGACAGTTCTCGCTAGCAGTTCTCGTGATATAAACCTTCGGGGGTTCCCGAATGACAATTTCCGGTGGAGCGAGAGCGTTGGTGTTGTGTGCGCTGTGGTGTTCGTGCGGGATTGGGTCGGCCGCTCACGCACAGGCGGCGGAGCGCGTGATTATTGATACGGATCCCGGGACGGACGATGCGCTGGCGATCCTGTTGGCGTTGCGCTCGCCGGAATTGCGCGTCGAGGCGCTGACGGTGGTTGCAGGCAACGTGACGGCTTCCATCGGCGTGGAAAATGCCCTCAAGATTGTTTCGCTGGCGGGGCGCTGCGACGTGCCGGTAGCGGAAGGCGCGCAACGTCCGCTGCACGCGAAGCTGAATATCGAGCCATTCTGGAATGGGCCGGGAGGATTGGGCGGCGCGGAACTGCCGTCGTCAAACTGTAAGGCCGATCCTAGATTTGGTCCCGACGTGATCATTGAATTGGTGCACAAATATCCGCATGAGATCACTATCATCGGCGTGGGCCCGGAAACAAATCTGGCGCTGGCGATTTTGAAAGACCCAACGATCGTCCCGCTGGTGAAGCGCGTGATTTTGATGGCCGGATCAATTTCCGGCGGCAATGTGAACGGTGCGGCGGAATTCAACGTGTATTGCGATCCGGATGCGGCAGACCTGGTATTCCGTGCAGGCTGGCCCATAACGATGGTGGGTTTGGACGTGACCGAAATCACGCTGATCAGCAGTGCGCAAGTTGACGAGATCGAGCGTGGAGGCAGCGCGGAAGCGAAATTTGCCGCGGCGGTGGCGCGTTTTCAGGTGGGTCTATATCAAGGTACGGGATTTAGCGGAGGAGCGATCCACGACGCGCTGGCCGTGGGAGCGGCGATTGATCCTTCTTTCCTCAAATTACGCGCGATGCACATCGACGTCGAAACCGAAGGGCGCATCGCGCGCGGAGAAACGGTGGCCAACCGGTTGGGAACCGTGGATCACGTGGTGGACAAGGGCGATCATCTGGAAACGGTGGGCGTGGATGAAGTGAGACCGAACGCGCAGGTGGCTGTGGGCATCGATTCGGAGCGCTTCTTGAAATTGTTTATCGCTCGGTTGAGTGGCAGCGGGGCAGGCGCGACCGGCAGTAAGCCGTAGCGCGTGGCGATTTGAACTTCTGCCGCGCTGGTTATCGTGTTGCCGATGCGCGCGGTTTTTTGCGTTTGCGCTGCGGTTCGGGTTCCGATTGCGCTGGCTGAGGCGCTGCGGGCGGTTTGGCGCGGGAGAGTTTCTGCGCCAGACGCTGAATGGAAATTGCGAGTAGCAGCATGACGATTGGATCCATGGGTAGGCGATAACGTGGCAGCGCCAGCGTGAGGTAGTAGGCCCAAGGATAGATCAGCGGAAATGTGGTGATGGGGATGGCGAACAGGCTGCGTTCGCGGAAGAGGATGATGATTCCGCACAGCGTGCCGAGCGCCGCTATTAGATTGAACGCCAGCACGGTGCGAAATCGCAGCGACGGCGTGCCGATGAAATCCACGAGCGGATACGGGGTGCCACCAGACCAGATGGAAATCGCGCGATAGAGGACCAAGTGAAATTCGCGGGCGGGATGCGAAAACATGTAGGCGATGGCTTCCTGCTTTTTCTGCTGCATGTAGTCAATTTCGCCCAGCGAAATGTATTTTTCGCGCTCTGCGGCGTTGTAGATGGGATGAAGGTCGCCGCGGAAAATGTCCTCGGTCTGATCGTTGTTGCCGAGCCAGAGTTGCAAGCCGAGGACAGAGCGCAGCGGAACGAATTGGTGGAACACGCGGTAATTGCGGATGGTCCAAGGAACACAGCAGAGGATGATGATGACGATGGCGGCCGCGGCATTTTTGAGCCACGCGCGATTTTGCTGATGCGCGCGGTATGCGAGCCAGCCTGCTAGGAACGGAAATAGCGCGGCGAGTGTTGCGTTGAACATCAGCGCTACACCCCAGAGCAAGCCGTAAGCGCACCACTTGCGCAGCCGCTTCGATTCGGCACGCTCGAGCGCAAGCGTGGCCCACAGGATTGTCGCGACGAGCAGCGCCGAGATGCATGCGTCCCACATACTCTCCACCGGCATGAGGATCGCGTTTGGGAAAATTGCCCACAACCACGCGGCGCCGGCGGCGAGCACGATGCCGCCGATGCGTTTGCCTGCGAAATAAATCGGGATGCAGGCGAGCGTGCAGCAGCTGATATTCAGCAGGACCGTCGCGGCCCAGGCATGAAACGTGTACGCGCCGAAGATGCGAAAAATTCCGGCGAGGAGGAGCGGAAAAAGCGGCGTCATCCAGGCGGTGGGCCCCGTATCCACGCGAAAAGGCGAGCTGAAGCCGTGGCCGGTCGAGAGGGAGTGCGCGATGTTGCCGGACTCAAAAAGAAATGGGATGACGCTGACGCCTTGGCGCGGATGAATATCTTGGAATTGCCACATATAGCCGAGGCGCAGGGCGAGCGCGACGAACATGATCAGCCAGAGCGAGGTGGCTGCAGCTCGAATTGTGTTTGTGAAGCTGCGAGGCATGCTTGGGAAGCGTTACATCCCTTAGCTTTGGACGCAAGGCCGGCGCGCACGGGTGCGATAACGGAAACGCCATGGCGCGATAGGCCGGAGATGGCCGTGGCACGCGGATGGCGCGGGCACCGATTTGTGGTAGTTTCTGTGGCAACGATCATGGCCAACAAGAAGAAAGACCGGCTGCGCGTGCACAAGGAAGCGCGACGGCTTGCGCGAATGGGCGTGGGCATGCCTCCCACCGAACGGACGATTCCGGACAAGCGGCAGAAGGCGCCGAAGCATAAGAAGAAATTGGTGGCGCCGGATTTGAGTTAGTTCTTCGCGTGATGGTCTGCGTCATTTCGGGATTTTTCGTGGCTGCGGCGGGTCATAGTGGGACTCCCGGCCATGCGCTTGCGACGTCGCCTTCCGCTAAATTCTTTGCTGCCAGCAAAATCACTTTCGGCTAGAAATTTTCGGGCGTCGCGCGAACCGGAACAGTGCGTGCAATATGCACTGCATGAAAATCACGCGAAGTGGCCGTCGGATTGGAATGTCAGTACTTGGGACGCTTACGTTTCTCGCGGCACTGCTGCCTGCAGCGCACGCGCAAATTGTTCCGGTGAGTTTGACCAAAATGACGGCGGCTGACTCGCGGATTCCCAGTGGGGTGGCACTGGCGCCGCTGCCGCACAGCGAGCTGCGCAGGGCAGTGAAGCCAGCACTTCCGAAATCGTATTGGGTATTGAGTGCGGGAGTTTACACAGCTGCCGGGCTGGACATGCAGCGGTCCGAATCCATGTTGCCGAACTTCGACGAGCGAGATCCGATTGTACGACCATTTCTGCGACTGCCCGCGCCGGCGTATTACGCTTCCGCTGCGTTGTTTGCTACCGGAATCAACTTTCTCGGATGGAAAATAGCGCGGTCAGAACGCTGGCACAAGATCTGGTGGGTTCCGCAGGTTGCGACGATGGCGGGAAACCTGGCGGGGTATGGATACACGCGAGCGCATCCGTCGCCACATTGATGCGCGGTGTTGATGCTTCACATCGACTCGCCTGATTTATTCGCAGTGGAGTGGCTACGCCGGTTGCGGCCCGAAAACGTTGCTTCCATTCGATTGTTAATCGGAGAGGTTCCTACGGAACCTAGTTTTTGGAGCCTCAACCGGGCTTGATATCCGGGATCACTTCACCGGGTTTGAAGAATGATGTCGCCGGAGTGCCAGTGGCCTTGGCAGCCACGGCGGCGATTTTCTCGAGATCTTTTTTCGAAAAGCCGACGGAGCTTTCCTGGATTTTTCCATCGGGTGCGATCAGAAAAACCGTGGGGACGTTGGTGATGCCGTATTGATTGGAAATAGGGTAGCCGGGGTCGTCAATCAGGGCAGGGAATTCGGCGTCAAATTCCTGGAAGAATTCGCGGGTGTCCTGGGCATCGTCCTGCGAAATGCCCCAGAGCGTGAAATTCTCGCCGCCGTAGTTTTCGTGCAACCGTTCCAGGAACGGCGCGGTGAACTGGCAAGTCGGGCAGCTCACTTTGAAGAAGGCGGCGACGACCGGGCCTTTTTTTAGGGCATCGGCGAGATTTAGTTTTTTTCCGTCCACGCTTTGCAGCGCGAATGCCGGAGCTTTGGCGCCGGCTGGTAGTGCGGCCATCTTGCTTCCTCCCAGGAACTCGTGGATGCGCCGTTTCAGGCTCATCAATTAATTGTATCCCCTGAGAATTCGATGCTTTCGTGCGCGCGCGGATTCAGGCGCGAATGAAACAACGACGGGTCGGTGGCGCGAGCGGCAAACCGGCTGCAACCGCGTCGCAAATTCAGAGGCAAACTCGACCGGCGAAATCTGTCGAGGTGTGGACGTAGGGGCCGGTCCCGCAGGCGCGAGACCCGCCCCCTGCAGATTCCCGTGCTACCGGCAGTCGCGCAGGCTGCTCGCGACGGCGATCGGCGCTAGTGGATGTTGCGGGTCTTTTTGCCGACGTAATCCATCAGGAGGTACTGGCCGAGGGTGTACGGAGTGGTGAAATATGCTTTGCCGCGGCAGAGTTCGGTAACTTTCTGGACGAAGTGGACCAGGCTGTAGTCGCTGGACAGCATGAAGGTGTTGATCAGAATTCCGGCGCGCTTGCATTTGGCGACTTCTTCCAGAGTTTGGGTGACGACCAGCGGATCGAGGCCGAAGGCGTTCTTGTAAATGCGGCCGTCTTCCAGAGTCAGCGCGGAAGGCTTGCCGTCGGTGATCATGACGATCTGGCGCATATCTTTTTTCTGGCGCGACAAAATTCGCTGGGCAAGGCGCAGTCCTTCGCGCGTATTGGTGTAGTAGGGGCCCACCTGCACGCGCGCCAGTTTGCCGAGTGGAATTTCCTCGGCGCTATCGTGAAATAGGACGCAGTGCAGCGAATCGCCAGGATACTGCGTGCGGATCAAGTGCGATAGGGCCAGCGCGACGCGTTTTGCTGGCGTGAAGCGATCTTCGCCGTAGAGAATCATGCTGTGGCTGCAATCCAGCATCAGTACCGTGGCGCAGGAACTTTGATATTCACACTGATGGACCATCAGATCCGGATAATCCAGCTCGATGGGGATTTGCGCGCCGTTGCGTTGCACGGCGTTGAAAAGCGTGCCGCTGATGTCCATGTTCAGCGTGTCGCCGAATTCATATAATTTCGAAGTGCCGCCCGATTCGACGCCGGTCGCGAGGTCGCGCGTGTCGTGACGACCGAAGCTGCTTTTTCCGAGCGATGCCAGCAAATCTTTCAGCGTTTTGAACCCCAGGAAGTCGAGCGCTTTGTCGGTGATTTCAAAACGCGCTTCCACGTTGGGCTGCGCTTCGCCTACTTGGCCGCCGGGAGTTTGCGAAGGAGGCGGCGTGATCTGCGCGGGCTGATTGGGGCGCGAGATGAAGCCTTCTTCTTCCATGCGCTGGATGATTTGCTCGATGACGTCACTAAGCTCGGGATTTTCAGAAATGTTGGGATTATTGAGCATCTGCTCCATAAGTTCGGGTGGGAGCAGATCGCCTTCTTGCAGCGCGCGCAGGATGGCTTCGCGCAGCTCGTCCATCATTTTTTCACGAGAGCGCTCGGGATCCATTTCGTAGATGCCGAATTGCGACTCGTAGCCGCTCTGCAGGAAAAAGTCGGAGAGGCGGCTCATCAGCTCCTGAAGGTCAATGTCTTCAGCAGCGTCGGGCGCGTATTTCGAATATTTCGTGTATTTCATTTAGATGCCAAAAGGAATCGCGTGCTCGCAACAACGCATGCAACCGGGTGCGCCTAGTTAAATTGGCGGCGCGGCATGCGGCCGGACGGTTCGCGCGGGTCGCGGGGCTCGGGAGTCTTGCGCGCGTCGGCGAAATAGCCGCGCTCTTCGCTGCGATTGATGCGTTTGTGCGCCCACAGGCCCTCGAGGATAAATTCCGCAGCGCTGGTGACGATCGCGGCATCGTCCTTCTGGCTGACTTCAAGCACGCTGAGGTTGTCGAACAGGCCCTGGATCTTTTTCAGCTGCGCCAAGACTTCGGAGCTGGAAGCATTCGCCGGGACTTTCAACTCGCCGCCCAGCTCGAACCACTGAATCACCGGCTGCATATTCGCGCCGGTAAAATACTGCGTGTAGGTCTTGCCGACAGCGGCGCGAATCAATTCACGCGCGATATTTTCCGCACCGCGCAGCTCACCCTCATATTCCAGCTCGAACTTGCCGGTCATGGACGGTATGGCAGCGTACACATCGGCAACGCGCGCAACCACCGCAGAATCGCGATTGCGCACAGCGCGCTGTTCGGCGCTGCTGAGCACATTTTCCAGCGTGCTGATGGGCAGGCGCTGGCTGACGCCGGAGCGGCGATCGACCCGCTTATCCTCGCGCGCCTGAAACGCCACTTCCTCTACGATTTCGCGAATGTACTGCGGCATTTCTACCCGTTTCTTCTGGTCGCGCGTGGTCCAGGATTCCTGCGAAGTGATGGACATGCCTTCGGCGACCGTCGCGGGATAGTGCGTGCGAATTTCCGAGCCGATGCGGTCTTTCAGCGGAGTGATGATCTTTCCGCGCGCAGTGTAATCCTCCGGATTGGCGGTGAAGACCAGCAGCACGTCAAGCAGCATGCGCACCGGATAGCCCTTAATCTGGATGTCTCCTTCCTGCATGATGTTGAAAAGGCCCACCTGAATTTTTCCGGAAAGGTCCGGCAGCTCGTTGATGCCGAAAATGCCGCGATTGGCGCGTGGCAGCAGTCCGTAATGAATGGTGAGCTCGTCGGAAAGATTGCGGCCGCTGCGCGCGGCTTTGATGGGGTCCACGTCGCCGATCATGTCCGCGATGGTGACGTCGGGCGTCGCGAGTTTTTCCACGTAGCGATGCTCGCGCGCCAGCCAGGCGATGGGCGTGGCGTCGCCTTCAGCGGCAACACGTTCGCGGCAGGCGCGGCATATCGGGGTGTAGGGATTGTCGTGAATTTCGCAGCCCTCGATCACCGGGATGTGCGCGTCCATGAATCCCACCAGGCCTCGCAGGATGCGCGACTTCGCCTGGCCGCGCAGACCGAGCAAAATAAAATGATGGCGCGAAAGGATGGCGTTGATGATCTGCGGCAGGACCGTATCGTCGTAGCCATGCACGCCGGGAAAAAGCTCGTCGCCCCGTTCCAGCTTGCACATCAAGTTTTCGCGCAATTCCTGGCGCACGCTGCGCTGCGCAACTCGTTCTGCGGACCACTGACTGCGGCGAAGCTCACCGAGAGATTTCGGCATTGAATTCATGAGGCCCCACTTATGTAAGAGATGCCGCGGCGCCCGGCAGCATGAGCGTCTCAACACCATTATAAAGGAAGCGAGGCTGCGGGGATACTTTCCTTTCGAAGGGCTAATTCAGGTGGTGGCCGTTGCCGGAGGCGCTGCGACGCGCTTGATGCAGGTGGCCGAGGCGGGGGAGCATGTCCTTTAGGCGCTCGATCAGGAAAGTGCGGCGGTCAGGCTCGGTGCGCATTTCGAGAAGGGCTTGTTTTTCCTCGAGTTCGAGCGGCAAGCGCGCGCCCATTTGAAACGACAACGGCCACGGAGATTCCACGTCGGAGGTGACCCACAGCTGGCCGTAGATCAGCGTGTGACATTCTTGAAACAGGCCGACGAGTTCAGCCTCTTCCTGATTGCGGGTGGGCTGGCGCGGCGGTGCAGCATCGTCCGTGAGAAATTCCACCAGCGCTTCGTGATAATCCCTTTCGTGGAGCAGATTCAGGGCGCGAAAAATTACGCGGCCCTGGGTGAGAATGTCCATGCGACCGTCGTCGTAATCTTTGAGTTTGTGGGTGATGGCGGCGGTGCAGCCCACAGTGGCGACGCCTTTTTCACCCGCGAGGATTACGCCGAATTCGCGATTGTGAGCGATGCAGTGACTAATCATGAGCTTGTAGCGCGGCTCGAAAATGTGCAGCGGGAGCGTGGCGCCGGGGTAGAGGACAACGCTAAGAGGGAAAAGCGGTATTCGGGAGTCGGTCATGATCGCCTACATTCACATTGCGCCCGGGCGACGCGGAAACTAACGCAACAGCGCCAGGGCGGCTTGCATTTCGTCGCGCGCGTGCATGTCGCCGGCATTTTGCGCCACGAGAATTCCGTCGGATAAAAGTTTGCGCGCTTGTTCCAGCTGGCCGATGCGCGAAAGATGCTGGCCAAATTGGAAATAGCCCGCGACGTATTTCGGGTTGGCTTCCAGGAGTTTTTGGAAGTGGGTGGTGGCGGCATCGTTGTCGCCGAGCTTCATGCATTCCAGCGCGAGGCCGTAGCGCGCGAAAGCGTCAGTGGGTTTTTCGGCGACAAATTGTTCCAGCACTTCGCGGCGCGGCTTCTGTGTTTGGGTCATAGCGTTAAAACGCGTATTATAGCGGGCTTGAGGGCGCGAGCCAAGCGCGCACATTTTGAATCGAAATTTCGCCGGAAGCGCGGATCGAACGGAGCGAATGTCAAAGACGAAGACCACCAAGAGTAACGAGGGTCATAAGAAAGTGGCGCATAAGGCGCCGGGCGGCACGGTGACTGCTGCATCGCCCGGATCGTCGCTGCCGGGGAAACCTGTCAGCTCTTCCACCTCAGAGATCGTGGAAATTGTGCTGCCGAACGACGCGAATCTGCTGGGGAATATGCTCGGCGGGCGCGTGATGCATTTGATTGATATTGCCGGAGCGCTCGCGGCCAACCGTCACGCGAACAGTCATGTGGTGACCGCCTCTGTGGATTATCTGGATTTTCGTTTTCCGATTCGTGTGGGCGAATGGGTGGTGCTGAAGTCCAGCGTCAATCGGGTATTCCACACTTCGATGGAAGTGGGAGTGAAGGTGTTTGCGGAAAATATTCTCACCGGCGAACGGCGGCACACCAGCACCGCGTATGTGACGTTTGTGGCGCTGGATACGAATCAGCAGCCGCGCGCGGTGCCGCCGCTGATTTTGAAAACCGAGGACGAGCGGCGGCGCTATCGTGAAGCTGGCGAACGGCGGCGGATTCGGCTCGCGATGCGCCACAAGCGGCCGCCTGCGGACGTCTGACGGCTAGCGTCTGACGCCTTTCGGCTGATGGCTGATGATTGTGCGAAGTTTATCGTGCGGTTTGTAGATATTTGCCGACCGCTTCGGCGGTTTGAAAGCCATTCTCTACGCATTTTCCTACCGCTGGTCCTTCCAGATAATTTCCCGCGAAGAATAATCCTGGGGAAGCGCGCTCGGCATCGCGAATTGCTTCGACGATGTGTCCGTGCCCCAGATTGTATTGCGGCAGAGCGCGCGGGTACTTCCAGACCGCGACATCCACCGGCGGCCCGGTAATTCCGAGAATGCGCGCATTTTCTTCGGTGACGATTGCCGCGATATTTTCTTCGTGCAACTCCATGATTTCGGGATCAGTCGCGCCGCCGATGAAGCTCGTAATTGTGACGCTGCCTTCGTGCGCGCGTCCCGGGAAGAGCGAGGAATTCCACACCGTGCCGAGAGTGCGAACTTTTTCGCCTCGCGGGACCAGGAAACCGAAGCCTTCGAGCGGGTCGCCAACTTGCTGGCGGTAGTAGGTGCAAGCCACGACGGCGACTGGGGCGTAGGCGATGCCCGAAAGAGTTTGCGCCAGATGCGGTGCAGAAGTTTCGAGCAAGTGCGCAGCTGCATAGGCCGGTGTCGCGATCACTACGGCGTCAGCGATCGCGGATTGTTCCTGATCGTTGTGCACGAGGCGAACCTCGCAGGCTGAACCAGTGCCCACGTGCGAGTGCTGGCCTCCACTTGCCGAATCAACCGACACTGCGCGGGTTTCGTATTGCAACGCGTCACCAAGCTTCGCAGCCATTGCGCGCGGAAGCGTCGCCACCCCGTGCCCGAACGAACATAGAGGCGGCGCTCCGGTGCGCTGCTCCTTGGGAGGCCGCGATTTCATGGCGCCGCGCAGCACGCTGCCGTACTGGCGTTCCCATTCGTCGAGAGTAGGGAAGGCGGCTTTCAGGCTTAACTTTTCAGGATCGCCGGCATACACGCCCGAAACGAACGGCGCGACGAGGTATTCGAGAATTTCGTTCCCGAATTTGCGGCGCACGAAAGCCGCGACGGATTCTTCTTCGCCGGGCGGCCGCGATTTCTTGAATGGCTCGGAGGCGATTTTCCAGCGCGAAATCGGGTTCAGAAGAGTGGAGGCCAGCAGCGCCTGCGGCGACATGGGAATTTTCCGCAGATGGCCATGCAGCAGGACGTAACGCGGCGCGCGCGGGTCGGCTTTTTGCAGCTGGGATTCGAGGCCCAGCTCGCGGACCAATTCAAGCAGGGCGGGCGTGCCTTGAAAGCTTTGTGGGCCGGCTTCGAACAGCAGGCCCTCTTTTTGGACGGAATCAATCAGGCCGCCCGCGGCGGAGTTCGATTCGAATACAGTGACGTCCAGACCCAGCTGTTGCAGCCGATACGCACAGGCCAAACCGGAAATTCCGGCTCCAATCACGGCCACTCTTGAAGAACTGTTCATGGGCGCGGCACTTCAGAGCGTCTTGGAGAAAAGCGGCCGGTGATCCATTTGCTGTTCGTGCAGATAACGGTCGAAAGCCATGGCTACGTTGCGGATGAAGATGCGGCCGAGGGGAGTGACGCGAATCTCCGCGGCATCGAGGAGGACGAGGCCTTCATCGCGCGCTTCTTCCAGGCGCTGAAGTTCCGGCGCGAAATATTCATCGAAATTAATCGAAAATTCGCGCTCGATTTCATGTTTGGGTATTACGGTGTGGCACAGCAAGCGGCCAATAACCGCGCGACGCAGCAAATCGTCGGCGGAGAGGCGATAGCCGCGCATGGTGGCAATGCCGCGCGTGCCGATGGTTTCCTGATACGCGGGAACTTCGCGGCGATTCTGCGCGTAGGCCGCGCCGATGGAGCTGATCGCGCTGACGCCCATGCCGTAAAGGTCCGCGCCCGCTTTCGTGGTGTAGCCCTGAAAATTGCGGTGCAGCGTACGATTTTTTTGCGCGACGGCCAGTTCGTCGCCGGGACGCGCGAAATGGTCCATGCCGATGTAGAGGTAGCCCGCGCCGAGAAAACGTTCGAGGCCGGCGCGGAAGATGCGGAATTTTTCCATCCCTTCCGGCAGGTGCTCGGCGAACGAGCCTTGCTGTTTTTTGAGCCAGGGAACGTGGGCGTAGCTGAACATGGCGACGCGATCGGGCGCGAGCGTCAGAGTTTTGTCAATCGTATCTTTGAAACTTTCCGCGGTTTGGTACGGCAGGCCGTAGATCAAGTCCACGTTGAGGCTTTCGAAACCGAGCTCGCGTGCGGCGATGATCAGATCGCGCGTCATTTCATAGGGCTGCACGCGGTGAATCGTTTCCTGCACCTTAGGCTGAAAATCCTGAATGCCCATGCTCAGGCGATTGAAGCCGAGGCGGCGCAGAGATTCCAGATGCGCGCGATTGGTGACGCGCGGATCAATCTCGATGCCGATCTCCGCATCGGGCGCGAACGAAAATCGCTGGCGCGCGTGGCCGAATAAATCCTCCATCTGCGCGGGAGTAAGATACGTAGGCGTGCCGCCTCCCCAGTGAAATTGAATCACCGGGCGATTTTTCGAAACGCGCTGGCTGACGTGCTCGATTTCGCGTTTCAGGGCCTCGAGATAGGGAATGGCGACGTTTTTATTCTTCTGAATGGAAACATTGCACGCGCAGAACAGGCAAAGGCTCTCGCAGAACGGAATGTGCATGTATAGCGAAAGCGGCGTCGAGTCTTTTTCAGCGCGGACGTAAAAACTTTCCAGATCGTCGGGGCCGAAATCATCTTTCCACACCGGCGCGGTGGGATAGCTCGTGTAACGTGGCCCAGGCCGATTATATTTTTCAAGAGTGGCGTCGGTGATTTGGGCGATTTCGAATTGGTCGGTCGGTTTCATGTTGGCGTTTGCTGTCTTTGCTAATCTCGCTAGGCGATGCCGGCGCGTGCTGGAACGCGCGCCGATTTTCCCGCCGCGACGAAGGCTTTGGCGTTTTCCACGGGAGTCGTGGGCAGGATTCCGTGGCCCAGATTCAGGATGTGGCCCAGGCCGCCGGTTTTTTCCACCGCGGCTTGCGCGGCCTCGCGCACGGCGGCTTCAGGGCCGAGCAGAATGTTCGGATCCACGTTTCCCTGCAACGCCACTTTGCGGCCGGACTTCTGATCGAATGTCGCGCGCGCTGCCGCTAAATCCGTGCGCCAGTCTACGCTGACCACATCCGCGCCCGTTGCCGACAGGCTCTCCAGGAAGTGCGAGGAGCCTCTCGCGAAGAGAATTTTCGGCACTTCCGGATGGCCGAGCAAATCGTACACCATTTTTGTCGCGGGCAGCTCGAAGGCATCATACTCCGCGCGAGTCAGCTCTCCCGCCCAAGTATCGAAAAGCTGGATCACCGCAGCGCCCGCGGCAATTTGCATTTTCAGATATTGCGCGGTGGAACGAGCGATTCGTTCGAGCAGTTCGCGCACCATCTGCGGCTCACTGCGCAGCATTTCCTTCGCGCGCGAAATATCGCCGCGTGTTTGGCCTTCGATCATGTAGCAGGCAAGCGTCCAGGGAGCGGCGGCGAATCCGATCACGGGAACATCCGGACCGGCTTCCTTGCAGATCAAGCGGATGGCGTCGCCGACGAAGCCTGTCTCACGTGATGGATCGAAATCGCGCAGGCGGTGCACCGAGGCCAAATCGCGCACGGGATTCGAGAGTACCGGCCCCGAATCCGGCACATCCAGCGGCAGACCCATCGCTTCCGCAACAATCAAGATGTCCGAAAAGACGATGACCGCGTCCACACCGATGATGCGAAAAGGCTGCAGCGAAACTTCAGCGGCGACGTCCGGTGTCTTGCAAATCTGTAAAAACGTGTGGTTCTTCCGCACGGCTTGATATTCCGCCAGATAGCGTCCCGCCTGGCGCATGATCCACACCGGCACGCGTTCTACCGGCTGAAAACGGCACGCGCGCAAAAACAGTTCCTTGCGGTTTTCTACAGGACTCATGGCTTCCACGCAATGATAGCAGAACGAATTAGGGCCCGCACGTCGGCCAATTTCGCGCTCACCTGGAGCGTTGGTGCGCGGCCGCATTGCATGAACGGTATGGGGCGGTCCCGGCGCAACAACTAAATGCTCTAAGGATGCTGCGGCTGTGCATTTTTCACGAACTTGTCAAACCACGTCAGCATTTCCCAGAGCACGTCTTGAATCGATTCGCGCGCCGAATAGCCGTGCGCTTCGTCCGGAAGCGTCACGTAACGCACCGATCCGCCATTTCCTTTTATGGCGCGGTACATGCGATCGGACTGCAATGGAAAAGTTCCGGAATTGTTGTCCGCTTCCCCATGAATCAGCAAAATCGGCGCCTTGATCTTGTCCGCAAACATGAAGGGCGAAACCTTGATGTACAGATCGGGCGCTTGCCACAGGGTTCGCCGCTCGCTTTGAAACCCAAACGGAGTGAGCGTGCGGTTGTACGCTCCGCTGCGCGCAATACCGGCGCGAAATAGATCGGAGTGCGCCAGCAGGTTTGCGGTCATAAACGCGCCGTAACTGTGTCCACCCACGCCTACGCGATTCGGATCGATCACGCCCATCTCTGCAGCCTTATCAATTGCGGCTTTCGCGCTAGCAGTAATCTGCTCAATGTAAGTGTTGTTCACTGTCTCCGGATTTCCGACTACCGGCATCGAGGCGCCATCCAGCACGACGTAGCCGTCCAACAGGAAAAATAACGGCGACGGGCCGGTGATGGTGGTGAAGCGGTAAGGCGAACCGCGCACTTGCCCGGCGACGCTCGCGTCGGTAAATTCCTGCGGGTACGCCCAGATCACCGCAGGCCGGCGCTCCCCTTGCTTATAGTCGGGCGGCAGGTACACAGTCATCGAGAGATCCACGCCGTCCGCGCGCTTGTAGGTCACAAGTTCCTTGTTGATCGCGCGCAGCTCGGGCGTCGTGTCGGTAATATTGGTGAACGCGGTGACCTGCGTCAGCGAACCTGGATCTGCGAAATTTCCGTCGAACTTCACAGAATCGCGCACGAAATAATCTGGCGGATCTTTTTGACTCTCGCGCCGGGTGAGCAATTTCGATCCGCCGGTGGAGAGCATCGCCACGATTTCCTCGTAACTTTTGGCGTCACCTTGAAAAATGCGTTGCAAGTCCATGGTGTTGATGTCCAGCCGGTCCAGAAACGGTCGATCGCCGTCGGCGGATGCGCCCGCGCCAGCCAAGAAAATGTAATTGCTTTGCTGCAATATCGCGCTGTGACCGTTGGCGAGCGGCCATAATACCGGTGTGCCGGGACTGTGATAGCGGTCCTGGGTGCTGAGATCCCACACCAACGTTTTTTCGTTGGGCTTGTCGGAGTGAAAAGTCCAGGCCTTGTCGGGTGTCGGCTGGGGATTGAAAAACCAGGCCCGCGCGCGCAACGTGTCGCGGTCAAAATCGCGCAGGATGGCAAAATCGCCGCGTTCTCCGAACTCGATGCCGACAAAACGTTTTTCAACGCGGGTTAGTTCCACCGGCCCAGAGGTGAACGGTTCGTGGGCCCACATTACTTTATCGCGCTCAGGGACCTTCTTTTTGGGATCGCCGTCGTCCAGCGCCTCAACCCAAACCAGCGTGCCGGCTTGGCTCGGATGCCAGTCAATATCGCGCGGGCCCGTGGGAACGCCGCCGATAGGAACATTTTCCTGCAACGGCAAGCTTGCCACTTTGAAAACCGCCTTGCCCGCCAGGTCCCACACTTCCACATCGCGTGGGAAAAGCTCCGCAGGAACGATGTACGAATACGGTCGGTGTATGCGCGCAACTAGAATCAATGTTCCGTCGGGCGCTGGCTCGGCCGCCGCGAAAATCGCCGGCGTGCCAATGTTCGTGATCTTGCCGCTCGCGGTATCAACCAATGCTAGTTGCGATGTGGCGTAATAATCGAAAAGCGTCGCGTCGTATTCGTTTTCGAGCAGATCCTCGAAGGTGGGGACCGGTGCTGCTTTGCCAAAACTTTCCTGTACACGCGGCCCGGTGGGCACTGTGGGCGGTTGCGGCGCCGCGCCTCGTCCCGCGGGAATTGTCTGGCATAGCAGCGATTTTCCCTCTGGCATCCAGCGGCAGGGCCACCTGTCATCTGATGGTCCCGATGCCGCGCTGAGCGCTCCATTCAGCTTCAAACCCGGGACGGCGCCGGCCTTGCCCGTCCTTGCGTCGGCCAGCCAAAGCTCGATGCCGGAGTTTGTGGCGTGCGTGAACGCGATCGTGTGCGCATCCGGCGACCATGACGGCTCCGAAACGTAGAATTCCGCGGGCAAGTCGAGCTTCTGTTCGTGGCCATCTGCTACGCGTTTCAATAGCAGATTATTGAATCGCGGGGCGTTGTGCGGGCCGTTAGTGGCCACGTCAATGCGCAAGCCCGCCAGCCTTGCAAAAGGCTGCGCAAGATCCGCGATGGAGGGATAGAGAACCGGGGTGTAGAGGAGCACGATGTCTCGAGCGCGTCCCACGCTCGCCTGCGGCGTCACCGGAGCATTCAAGACCTTGAGTATCGGAGCTGGCGGAATATGATAGCTGTCCTGCGCTTGCGCCTGTGCCCCGTCGCCCAGAGTCAGAATTAGTGATGTTGCCGACACCAATCCAAGAAGCGCAATCGTGTAGATCGTGGTACGCATCATTCGTCGTGCTCGTTGAGTCGCGATCACCGCGTGGCCTCCCGTGATGCCAGCGCGGATTGTACCTCAAAGAAAAATATTGTGGTTAGCTGCGCCGGCAATTCAAGTGTGCCGCAAGAAATGCGGGCGCGTAATGCAGACTTACTGGCCGTTTCAGCGCTATAATCGACGTTTAGACTTGGGAGTTTTCGCGCTTCATGCCAAACCCACTGGGCTATTTGAGCCTGGCACTCTACGTGGCGAGCTTTATCTGCTACGCCCGGAATTTGTCCGCTCCCAATATGTGGGTGGGGCGCCTCGCGTCTTTGCTGCTGGCTGGCGGAATCTTCGTCCAATATTTATCGCTGTACCAGCGGTCACTCGCCCTGCACACCGTGCCTTACGATGATTTGTACGGTTCCATGTCGCTGTTTGCGTGGCTGCTCGGGATCACTTATTTAGGGCTGGAATTATTTCACCGGCAGCGGTCGGTGGGAGCGTTCGTCACGCTGTTGCTGGTCTGCTGGATCGTATTGCTCGGATTGCTTACGCCGCGCGTTCTTGCCGTTCCTACCGTGCCGCGCGGGGCCATTTTTGCATTTCATGTGACGCTGAATACCTGGGCGTACGCGGCGTTCGCGCTTTCCTTTGTACTCAGTGTGATTTACCTGGTGCAGGACCGCGTGCTGCGTTCGCGGCGGCTGAGCATGGCCTTCTGGCGATTTCCGGCGCTGGACGTGCTGGAGCGCATGGCTCGCAGCAGCGTGTACGTGGGACTGGTCGCGTTGATTTTTGGCGTGGCGATGGGATTAATCTGGGAACACCGGCTGCGCGGGAGTTATTCGTTCGGCGATCCGAAAGTGATTGTTACGCTGGCGATTTTAGGCGTGTATGCGGCGTACCTGCTGCTCTCACGCCAGGCGAATTGGCGCGGTGCGCGCGCAGCGATGCTTTGCGCGATGAATTTTGTCATCGTGCTGTTCAGCTATACGTTTGTGAATTTGTATCTCACGAAGTTTCACCGGTTCCTCTGATGCCCACTGCCACCAATCCGAACCGCACCGGCGCGATCCGCATTCAAGTGGCGCTTATCGGCTGCAATCATCGCACCGCGCCAGTGGAGTTGCGCGAGCGAATTGTTTTTACTTCGCAGCAGGCTTTGCAGGCTGCGGACGAATTGAAGGAACGCGGGATCCTGGAAGAAGCTGTCGTGTTCTCCACCTGCAATCGCAGCGAACTGTATGGCGTGCCAGGAGATTTCGCGCCATCCACTGCCGAAGCGATGGAAGAATATTTCACGTCCTTCCACAAAATTCCGCGCGATGAATTGAAGGGCCGCTTTTATCGCTGGGCCGGGCCGGATGCGGTGCGCCATCTGTTTCGCGTCGCGGCGAGCCTGGATTCGATGCTGCTGGGCGAGGCGGAAATTTTGGGGCAGCTGCGGACAGCTTACAATCAGGCGCTCGATCACGGCGCCACCGGACC
>Ga0210391_10001215_pt1 | contig 23955 bp, 21 predicted proteins | sample IncBWC12OmetaG_FD_160573 | JGI IMG/M metagenome (GOLD analysis project Ga0210391, IMG submission 160573) | Forest soil microbial communities from Barre Woods Harvard Forest LTER site, Petersham, Massachusetts, United States - Inc-BW-C-12-O ...
CAGGGCTATCGACGAAGAACGTACATTGAATTCGGAGCTCGCTGGATATAAAGAATACTGTAAGAAAGTCAAATATCGTCTTATCCCGTTTATCTATTGATGCATATAATCCCGCCAAAAAATGGTAATCTCTATAGGAATCGGTTGCCAGGGCCCTTTGTCTCTTCCATTCACGTCATAACGTTCGTACAGGTCTTTGGAACAACGTACCCTGATCTTTACCTTGTCCCGGTGCGCCATGTTGAAAGTATCGTTTAAAATCACGTCTGCCTGAAATTTGCTTTTGGCTGTCAATTTTGCCAGTTCTTTATTGATATCGGCCATCACAAAAACCGGGCTGGATGCATCCGGTGTCCGGTTTGTAATAATGTCAAACTTGCCTTCAAACAGCATGGAAGGCTCGAAAAATAAGAGCAGGTTCGAGTCCCGCGACAGATTATTCCCGTATGTAACATATTCGTTCCAGGTATCGAAACGTTTTATTTCTTCGCGAAAATGAAGTGGGTGCGCAATATGCAACCGTACCAATTCCGCGGTATCGAATTTATGCCAGTGCCTGTTACTGGAGACGACGGCCCCTTGCGTCGGATAGATAACACCAGTTGGGACGGCAATCCGGCCAAACCTGACGACATAGATGTTAAAGTTCGCATCCGCAAAATCAACGCTGTAAACGGGTTCCGTAAACACCCACTTTTTTTTGAGGCTGTCCATTACTGCAGGGTCGTCGATAACGAAACAAAAGCGGCTAAATGTATCCACCGGCATGCCATGACTTTGGCTAAGGCCGACAATAGTGTAGGAACTGTCGAAATCGATCCCTTTAAAGAATTCGTCCACCTGAGCGAAGACATGGAATTGCGCAAAGGCGAGGATGGAGAAAAGCAAGGCGCGTAACATATAAGGAATTTTGTGAGCTCCTACAATCGACTATGCCTGAAATTGTTCAGCAAATCCTCATACTGCTCCTTTAATTCCAACGGGAGCTTATTGACCACCGTGTCGACCTTGGGTTGAGAAGCCGTCTTTCCTGGCGGGTCCACCCAGTTGTACCGGCCATTCCATTTCGACCCGACGCTGACGGGCGCGGCGTCTATGATCTGCTGGAATCCGTCTTCGAATTTATCTTTTTGCTCCTGTGGAGATGCCATAGACTTCCTTTTATTTCGTGGGAAAGGTCGCATTTTTTAGGCGATATTTTTTACTGGATCAGCGGTTTCACCTTTGTTCCAATCAATTCGATAGACCGCATCAGTTGTTGATGGGTCAGTCCCGCATTATCCATCTGGAATGTCACCCTCGATATCCCGCCTAATGCCTCGCTATGCCTCAATATCTTCTCCGCGACAGTCTCGGGTCCACCCACCATCAGGACGCCCTTTGGCGCTATCAATACCTCGAACGAGCCCCTGGTCACCGGCGGCCAGCCACGCTCCTTACCGGCCTTCGTCCACAGTTCGGCGTAACCGGGATAGTATTCGGCTACAGCCTGTTCATCGGACTTGCTCACATAACCCGGCGAATGCAACCCCACCTTTAGCTGATCTGGTGTATAACCGGCCAGACGGCCCGCTTCCCGATAGAGATCTACGAGCGGCTTAAAGCGATGTGTCTCTCCGCCGATGATGGCAACCATCAAGGGCAGGCCCAGGCTTCCTGCCCTGACAAAGGACTCCGGCGTGCCGCCCACACCCAGCCAGATCGGAAGCTTCTCCTGAAGCGCCCGAGGATATACCGGCAGGTTGTTTAATGCCGGTCTGAACTGACCCTTCCAGGTTATGAATTCGTTATCGCGGATATTGAGCAGCAGGTCCAGCTTCTCTTTGAATAGCTTGTCATAGTCCTTTAGGTCGAAGCCAAAAAGCGGATAGGCTTCTATGGACGAGCCTCTCCCCACCACCAGCTCCGCCCTACCCCTGGAGATCAGGTCCAGTGTGGCAAAGCTCTGATACACCCGCACCGGGTCGGCCGCGCTGAGCACCATCACCGCACTGGAAAGACGCATGCGCTTGGTTTTTGCGGCAGCCGCAGCCAGTATGACTACCGTAGCCGAATCCAGGAATTCCTTTTTATGGTGTTCCCCGATCCCGAAAACATCCAGTCCTACCTGATCCGCCAATTCCATCCGTTCAAGCAACTGCGCCATTGCTTCAACGGGGCTTACGGCGTTACGCTCGTTGGTGCCATACATGGCTGATGCAAAGCTGTCAACTCCTATTTCCATAGCTGCCCCCCGGTTCATTTTTTGTCAAAGAGGATAGATCTCCCCGGAGAACTTCCGGGTGTCTCTGAATAATTTCTGCGTTTTCCTTGATTAGGATTTCCATTTCGTCCTTTCCATATTTATCATAGTCTACGCGCGATATTATCTTTTTTACAGCAGCTGTCTGCTCTATCGCGATCAATGGGTATCTGGCCGGACGACCCTGTGCCGTCAACTGGTTATAATCGCAGAGTTCTATAAATGGGTTAGAACTACCATCGGCATCACTAAAAAGATGTATTTCTATATTTTCTTTACGATAACCAAAATTATATTCATAGGAAGCATAATGGCCCTTTACCTTGGCAAATCCATAGTCAGTTAACAAGAAAGCGAAATACTCGTCCGCCAATTTTTCCGCATCTTCTACATTTTTTGACATTAGCTGAGGTTTACGCGTTGATTCACAATTATACAAAAGTTTAAATTATCTTTATACACAACCGCCAAAATCATTCAAATCATCACGCTCCATGAGAAAATCGATTCTGCTGTGCATAGGCAGTGCTTTGCTTTGCTTATTTGCAACCGCACAAAATGTCAGCCTCGAACAATTTAAAAACCTGAAACCACGCAATATCGGCCCTGCCGGCATGAGTGGCCGGATCACCACTATCGATGTTGTCCTGGATAATCCCAACATCATTTATCTCGGCTCAGCGTCGGGTGGTGTGTGGAAAACGGAAAACAGCGGCAATACCTGGACACCGGTTTTTGATGACCAGCCAACACAAAACATAGGTACCGTTGCCATTCAGCAATCCAATCCAAATATTGTTTGGGTTGGAACCGGAGAAGGAAACCCAAGGAACTCTGTGAATATCGGCGAGGGGATCTTTAAAAGCCTGGATGCGGGCAAAACATGGAAGCGAATGGGGTTGGAGAATACAAGGAACATTCACCGTATCATCATTGACCCTGTAAATCCAAATACCGTTTATGTTGCCGCCGTTGGAAACCCTTATGGCATACATCCGGAAAGAGGCGTCTTTAAAACAACGGATGGGGGTGATACATGGACAAAAATTTTATACACCAACGACACATCGGGCTGCACAGACCTGGTAATGGACCCGTCCAATCCCAATCGTTTACTTGCGAGCATGTGGCAACATCGCCGCACACCATGGGACTTTAAAAGTGGCGGCCCCGGAAGCGGGTTGTATTTGACCATCGATGGCGGTAAGAATTGGAAAAAATTAGGCAAAGACGATGGTTTACCCGATGGCGATTATGGAAAAATCGGCCTGGCGTTCGCGACCAACCAACCTAGCCGTGTCTATGCTTTGGTGGAAGCAACAAAAAATGGCTTGTATAAAAGTGATGATGGCGGCGCCAAGTGGCAACTGGTAACAAATGATCCAAAAGTGGTCACGAATCGTCCTTTCTATTTTCAGGACATACGCGTCGATCCGCAAAATGAAAACCGGGTATACAATATCCACGATCAGGTCGAGGTAAGTGAAGACGGTGGCAAAACATTCACCACGTTGATTCCTTATTCAGGTATTCATCCGGATCATCATGCATGGTGGATACATCCAAAGAACGGGAGCTTTATGATAGAAGGTAATGATGGCGGCATCGGCATCACGCATGACCGGGGCGAGAACTGGACCTTTGACGACAAAATTCCTGTTGGTCAATTTTATCATATTAATACGGATAATGAAATGCCCTATAATGTAATGGGCGGCATGCAGGATAACGGATGCTGGCACGGCCCTGCCTATACCTGGATCAGTAGCGGCATTCGAAATGACTATTGGGATAATATCGGTGGCGGCGATGGCTTTGAGGTAATGCCGGATGCAGAAGATGCAAGCTGGATATACAGTGAAAGCCAGGGAGGAAGTGCTGAGCGCCTGAACTGGAAAACAGGAGAGAGCTGGTTCATAAAACCGCCGCCTCTGGATCCAAAACTGATGCTGCGCTGGAACTGGAATACAGCTATGGCACAGGACCCTTTTGACAAAGGGACAATTTATCTCGGCAGCCAGTTTATACATAGGAGCCCAAACAAAGGGGCAAGCTGGGAGATCATCTCGCCCGACCTTACCACCAATGATTCAACAGAGATCAAAGCGTTTCAGACAACAGGCGGGCTAACCCTGGACATAACCGGAGCGGAAACGCATTGCACGATCATAACTATTTCCCCCTCGGCGAAAGAACAAGGAGTTATTTGGGCGGGGACGGATGATGGTAATGTGCAATTGACAAGAGATGGCGGAAAGACATGGGAAAATTTTCGCGGCAAAATTCCGGGCTTGCCGGCAGGTTGCTGGATACCCCAAATAACGGCATCACGTTACAATGCAGGCGAGGCGTTTGTCGTGGCTAACGATTATCGCCGTGGCGATTTCAAACCATACATTTTCCGTACAACCGATTATGGAAAAACATGGAAAAGAGTGGTGGATGAAAACAAAGTAAGAGGTTATGCGCTTTGTATGATTGAGGACCCTGTTGAACCAAATCTGATTTTTGTCGGAACTGAAAACGGCTTATGGATAAGTTTCGACAACGGATCGACATTTCGGCAATGGAAAAATGGTTATCCCTCTGTTTCTACATACGACATGGCCATACAGGATAGAGAGGCTGATCTCGTTGTTGCGACATTCGGAAGGTCTCTGTGGGTCTTCGACGATATTCGTCCGTTCAGAAAGATCGCAGCCAATAAAGGTATCGCCATCACAAATACAATTACCGTTTTTCCGGCGCCTGCCGCCTATCAGGCGCAGATCAGAGCTGCCACCGGTTATGAATGGAGCGTTGATGGCTTATACGAAGCTGAAAACAGGAAACGGGGAGCCGAAGTTTCATTTTTTATAAATAAACCGGCCACCCAAAAATCGAAAGGGGACAGCCTACAAACACAATCAATCCCCGCTCCCGAAGAACAACAAAGTGGCGCCCGTCGCCGGGGTGGAGCAGGATTTGGGCAAGAAGCGTCGGGCGCAGGCCATAAAGGCGACAGCGCACGGGTAAGAATTTATAATGATAAAAATGAGTTGATCAGGTCATTGCGGTGGAACGTCGATAGCGGCTTCAATCGTCAGTATTGGGGAATGGAAGAAAAAGGCTTTCGTCAACCGGGGTCGCCTAAACCCCAACCCGGTGCACAAGAGCCGGGAGGCTTACAAGTGTTGCCCGGTACCTATAAATTAGTGATCGCTTACGCCGGAGCATCTGATTCGACCTTTGTAACGGTAAACGACGATCCAAGGTTCGGAAATCGAAATGAAATAAAGGTCGCCCAAAGAGCCATGTATGATCGCCTAAGAAAATCCTCTGACAAATTAACCGAGGGAATGGACAGGCTGACCGAAATGGACGAAACCTGTGCTAAAATTCTGAATGAATTAAAAGGGATAGAAGGAAAAGACGCCGATTCCCTAAGGAAGATGACTACCAAAATGCAAGATGAAATAAAATCGATCCGTGAATCCATAAATGGTAAAACCTCGGATCGGCAAGGCCTGTCAAGAAGCCCGTTTGAGGTAACTGTGATGTCGCAACTGCGGGAGGCCCAAGGATCCATCGGAAGTAAAATGGTAGCGCCGGGTAAACAGGAAGAGACTTTGGCATCGAATGCGGAGTCGGCAGTTGTCGAAGCAGTTCAAAAAATCAATGCATTTATCGACGGTAAATGGAAAGATTATCGCAGCCTGGCGGAGGGAACAAAAGTGAATTTATTCAAAGATTATAAGCCGATCCAGTAAAATTAGTCCTTATTACGCGCTTCTAATTTAGCTAAAGCCTTACTAAAACGATCGCCCGGCTTGGCCCATTTTTTTACCTCCGCCGCCCAAGTACTAAATTCCATTCTGTCCTTTGCTACGAAGTATTCATATGCAAGATTGTAGGCTATTTCGCATTTCAGAGCACTATCGGTACAATTCGCAATACCCTTTCTGCAAGTTTCTGCAGCATCCGCCAAATGTCCGAGATGCATCTGAGCATAAGAAAGCTCTTTAAGTACATAACAATCATTCGGTTCAGTCTGAATTGCCTTTTGCAGCACTGGGATCGCCTTTTCGTACTGCTCAAGCGCGTTGTATGCATAACCCAACTCAAATGCCAAGCCTTTAAAGTCAGGATTTAACACATAAGCCCTTTGAAGGTACGTCAGCGCCCTGGCTGAAAAATCCCATGAATTATACAAAAACCCCCATCGGTAAAGATGTTGTATTGAGCCAGTATCAGTTTGATAAAACTTTAACCAATCCGGTTGGGTCGTGATTTGCAGTTCGCCAAATCTCGAGGAAGGAATGATAGCAACCTTTACTTGGTTCGGCTGCAAACGATATTTTATACTACCCATCGTACTATCACCGACTCTATGTGGCATCCAAATATTGTCGGCAGAAATCGAGAAGTTTCCCTTTAGATCAAATGTCAGGCCAGCCTGTTCATCGATATAAATGAATCCAAAGGGGTATGTACTGTCTTTGGAAATTTGAAATGCTACCCACTTGTTTTCGCACTCGACAAACCGTTTATCAAAAGTCAGGTCATTTTGTGCCAATGTCTTGCCGGCATAGAACATAATGGTAAGCAGAACATATTTCTTCATGGCATGAATTTACTGAATATCGCGCAATGAAAAAGCCGCTGAAAATCAGCCTGAATAAACAATGACAAACAAAGGCGTCGGGGGACTCTTCAAGTCCCTCGCGACGGCCTTTATTGCGGTGTGGTTTGCGCCGGCGGTTTAGCTGACGGGCACGTCCTGGGACTCGGGCTCGCTGCCTGGCTTGATGGGCAAGGTCAGCTTTAAAACGCCGTCTTCATATCTGGCCTGGATGTGATCCTGGTCGATGGTGTTCCCGACCAGGAAGCTGCGTTCAAAACCTCCGCGGCTGTATTCCTTGATGACCCAATTGAGGGAGGATGTGTCTTCTGTAGGCTGATAGCTGACCACTAGCTGGCCCGCGCTGATCTTTACTTTGAAGTTTTCCTTCACCCTGCCCGGCGCAAATACCAGCATTTCATACGTGTCTGCTGTTTTGTACATGCTCACCGGTGCGCGGTGCCCGGCAAAACGGGGATGCGCCCAACCGCGGCCTTCGCCATGGCCATGATGGCCTCTGTGTCCTTTAAAATGTTCTTTGAACCTGCCTCCAAAGGGGCCCTTTTCGAATGCAGGGTCTCCACCTGTGGGACCTTCTGCGCTGTAGTGTTGTGTATACATATGTGTGTTTAATTATTCATTAATGATGTCTATGCCTGCCCTTCCTCCATTCGGACCTGAACTTCTCGCGCTCCTCGTCGGTCATGTTCCGGACTTTTTGCCTCCAGGCGGGATCGTTGGAACCTTTCGGGGCATCGGGATGGTCACCTGGACCGCCGTATCCGCCAGGGCCACCGTATCCGCCGGGCCCCCAGGGGCCGCGAGGGCCCCAATGCCCACCATGGCCGTTCCGGAATCTGCCCCTGCCGAATGGGCCTGAGAAGCGCCCTGGAAATCCACCAAAGAGGATCCTGGCAAGTATCAACAAGCCCAAGGCCTGCAGGTAGCTCAGGCGTGTGGCCCCGGGAATCACATCCGGAATAACAAAATTCCAAAGAAGCATTATCGCCAGGGCGCCCACTAACGCAACCGCGAGCATGAACAGCAACCGCACGCCTAACTGAATTGGCCAGGTATCCCTTATTTTTATTTTCATATTGATGACGTTTAATACGATAAGAAATCATTGTAGAGCCCATTTAACCGGTCCCTCAGGTGTCTGACGGCATAGCCTTTCCGGGAAATGATCGTCTTTAGGTTCTCTCCCGACTCGTCGGCAATCTGCTGTAGCGTCATTTCTTCGAGTTCGTTCTTCACAAAGACTGAGCGTTGCCTTTCGGGCAATTCATCCAAGACCTCCCATAGCTCCTCCCAAAAAAGTCGCTTGACATACTCGTCTTCCGGTGTCTGGGGGTCCGCCAGGAGGATCTCCTTAAAGTCTATTTCCCCATCCTCGCTTTCAAGAAAAAAATCTTCTAGGTATTCGCTCTTTTTCTTACGGAATTTATCAATGATCTTATTCCTGGCTACCCTGTACAGCCACCCGCTCATACTATCTATCCCCTCGATCTCTTCCACGTCGCTAAGTTGATACCACACGTCCTGCAACACATCTTCTGCGTCCTCATCGGTTGATACCCTGCCCCTTATGAACGCCAGTAACTGCGTTCCATATCGGTTGATCATCTGTATGATGGTATCTTTTTTCTGCTCGGGCATTGACATCCTTATTATAGAAGACGAGTGTCGGGGGATTTTACTTTAAATGTATCGCAAGCGAAGCAAATGCCTCCTTACAAAGAAGAATCAATGGTTGTCTAATCCGGCAATGCAGCGGATTGTAACCACAAAATAAAAAAACCGATATCATGCCTTTAACATAATATCGGTTTGGTGGAGGTGGCGAGACTCGAACTCGCGTCCAAACATCCTCTCCTTAAGCTTTCTACATGCTTATTTGCTCATTACTTGTCGGGAAACCGCAGGAGCGCAACAAACCAACGTTTTCCTTATCCGCTGTGTGTTTCGAAGGAAGGTCACGGAGAACCTCTAATCTATCCCGTTATTGGTTTGATTCATCGGCAGGAGCGGCAACGGGCGGCCACTATCTGCGGACATAATGGAAGCTAAACTATCGTTTAGGCAGCCATGGCAAAGTTAGATTCGCCATTTAGAGTTTGAGTATTCAGATTAGCGTGCTAATTACCCAACGCACGGCATGCTTACCAAAAAAGACCAGATGCTGTCAAAACCTGTCACCCCCATAAGGGTAATCCAACTGCAAATGTACTGATTTTCCAAGGATTCAACACACGCAAAAGCGTACCTTCGGCCCCATGATTCCAAAGGAATATTACCAGAATAAAAGGGAAACCATAAAGGCCATAAAAGACAAAGCCAAAAGCAAACGATCGGTGCTGGCATGGGTGCGATTTGCGACAATCCTAATTGCGTTAACCGGAGGCTATCTGGCCTGGGAAAACCAGCAACTCCTATGGCTGATCGCCGTCCTGGCAGGACTTATTGGATTCGGAAGGGCACTTTCGATGGACGTGGACAACAATGCCAAAATAAAGCGCCTGGAAGGGCTGGACACGCTCATAAAAGAGGAATATGAATACCTGACCGAAGGGAAACCGATCAAAGGCAGCGAAATGGAGTCCATCAACGATCACCATTACGCCTATGACCTGGACATTCTGGGCAAGGCATCGGTATATGCGATGGTCAACCGCTGCCAATCCGAAGTCGGACGCAACCTTCTCGCAAACTGGCTACTGAATCCCGCGGAAAAGGACGTTATCGTTCAAAGGCAGGATGCAGCGAAAGAGCTCGCGAAAAATCCCGATTCCATCTTCGACCTGGCTGCAATAGGCAAAGAGCAACCCCTGAAAAAGGAAACGGTGGGCCGCATCCTGCAATGGCTTGAGCAAAAAGACGATCCCTTTACGGCAAAGTATTGGAATATAGTTAAATGGGCCTACCCAATTGTAACGCTAGGAATACTGGCCATATATTCAGCAGGTTGGATGCAGTCCAGCGTATTCGGTCTCTTTTTCGTATTGTTTTTAATAATCTCCTTTTCCTTCAGCAAAAGGGTGATAAGCCATTATATGATCCTTTCGGGGATCGTGAAAGAGGTGAGTGTACTGAGAGAAAGCATAAACAATCTTGAGGGCCGCGAAAACAAAGCAGCATTGAACAAAGCCCTGGGAAGTGACCTGGAAGGCGCCTCCAAACAAATCAAGGACCTCGACAGCCTGCTGGGTCGTTTCGACTACCGTTTGAACCCGTACATATTCATTTTCCTCAACGCCTTCCTCCTTTGGGACCTGTGGCAAATGCATGGTTTAACCCATTGGAAGGAACAAAACCGGGGTAAGGTGGATAAATGGGTACATGCCCTGGCCACCACGGAGGCCTTAAGCAGCCTGGCCCTCCTGCATTTCAATCATCCCGAATGGTGCTTCCCCGAGATCAGCCACCAACATTTCGAGTTCGAAGCCACACAGTTGGGACACCCCCTGATCCCCGAAGCCAAAAGGGTCACCAACGATTTCCGAACTAAAGGGCTGGGCCAGCTGGAGCTCGTGACGGGCTCGAATATGGCTGGAAAAAGCACATTCCTCAGAACCGTAGGAGTGAATATCGTCCTGGCGATGGCCGGGTCACCGGTCTGCGCCGCCAAATGCCGGACCTCCACCGCAAAAGTCGTCAGCAGTATGCGGATTGCCGATAACCTGGAGGACAGCACCTCTACTTTCTATGCAGAGCTGAAGAAGCTCCGTAGTATAATAGATATGGTAAAAAGCAAAGAACACGTATTCATACTACTGGATGAAATTCTGAGAGGAACCAATTCAAGAGATCGCCTGGCGGGCTCAAAAGCCCTGGTCAGACAACTGATAAGAGAAAAGGCGGTAGGCATCATCGCGACCCACGACCTGGAGCTGGCGCAAATGGAGGAGGAATACCCTCAGAACATCCACAACTATTACTTCGACGTACAGTTTTACGGGGATCAGCTGGGTTTCGACTATACGTTACGGAAAGGGGTGTGCACCACGAAAAATGCCGAGCTGCTGATGAGGCAGATCGGCATCGAAATGTGAGGCGCGGCCCGGAAGCTCAATGGTGCCGGAAGATGCGGAACACATCAAGGCCAAGGGCATAAGCCATTAGGCCGAGCAGCAGCACCATCCCCACAATCTGCGCCACCTCCATGAAGCGGTCTCCCGGCTTGCGCCCGGTGATCATTTCCACGAGAAGGAAAAGGATGTGCCCCCCGTCTAGCGCCGGAATGGGCAGTATATTCATGAACCCCAGTATGACGCTGAGAAATGCGGTAAGCCGCCAAAGGCTTTCCCAGTCCCAGGAGGACGCAAAAGCATTCCCTATGGTGATCACGGACCCCACGGAATCCTGGGTTTTCACGTGTTTGTTGGTGAAGAGTAATTTGAGCTGGGCGATATAGTCGCTCATTACCTCCGCGCTTTTGCGGACCCCCGCGGGGAAGGACTCGAAAAATCCGTATTTCTTGGTTACGAAGTTTACCATCAAAGGTTCCCCCTTGAACAGGAAACCCACCGATCCGTTGCTATCCAGCAGGGCGTTCAGGTGCACGGTATCGGATCCCCGGAGCAGCCCGAGGTCCACCGTTTCTTTTTTATGCTTGGCGCGGACATACGTCAGGGCGTAGGGGTTACCGACGGCGATGCCGTTCATCGATAGGATTCTGTCCCCTTTCTGCAGTGTGCCCCCCGTGGTATGCGCCGATAGCACCGAATCGACGACGACCGGGAAGGAAACTTCAACGAAATTCTCCAGGTGACTATGGCTGAGCTCTCCAACAAACGTGTCGGGAACGGCAATATTGATCATCGAGCCATTGCGCATCACCTGAAGACTCTTGGCGGCATGCGTAAAGACGTCGAGGACGACCTTTTCTTCATTCTTGACTGGTTTATTATCGTACGAGACAATAACATCCCCGTCGCGCAAACCCAACTGAAGACCCAGGGAATCCGCATAGATCCCATATGTAGCATTGGCCGGAGGCAGGTAGGTATCTCCCCACACCTGGAGTATGACGGCGAACAAAAAAAATGCTAGAATAACGTTCATGGTCACCCCTCCGCCCATAATGATGAGGCGCTGCCAGGCCGGTTTACTCCGGAATTCGTAGGGCTGGGGCGGTTGCTTGAGGGCTTCCTTGTCGAGGCTTTCGTCGATCATTCCTGAAATCTTCACGTAGCCGCCCAGGGGCAGCCAGCCAATCCCATAGACGGTTTCACCGATCTTTTTCTTAAAAAGGGCAAATCCTGCGTCGAAGAAAAGCATAAATTTTTCTACCCGGCATTTGAACCATTTGGCGGGCAGGAAGTGCCCGAGCTCATGGAGTATGATGATGGTGGAAAGTGAAACGATTAATTGTGCGGCTTTGATAAGCCCAACTTGTAAGCTGCTTGCGAGAAATACGGTCATATCCCGAAATTACAATTTTATAAGACTTGCGGCGTAACTACGGGCCTCGCCGTCGCTTTCCATGTATTCATCCATGGTTGGTTGTGTGATAAAGGGCAGCTTATCGACCGTCTTCTCGATGACTTCGGTCATGTCCAGGAAGCCGATGCGGTTGCGTAAAAAGGCCCAGACGGCAATTTCGTTTGCCGCGTTCAGGATGCACGGCAGGTTCCCCCCCCTTTGCAAGGCCTCGGTGGCCAGGGCCAGGTTGCGGAAGGTCTTAACATCGGGCTCTTCAAAACTGAGGGTGCTGATCTTCTTGAAATCGAAGCGCGGGTAATCGTTGGGTATCCGCTGAGGGAAGCTCAGGGCATATTGTATCGGGACCTTCATATCTGGAAGGCCCATCTGGGCCTTGATGCTGCCGTCCTCGAACTGGACCATGGAATGGATGATGCTTTGGGGATGGATCACGGCCTGGATCTGGGATGGCGCCAGATTGAACAGCCATTTGGCCTCGATCATCTCCAGCCCTTTGTTCATCAGGGTCGCGGAATCCACGCTGATCTTGGCCCCCATGTTCCAATTGGGGTGTTGCAAGGCGTGATCTTTTTTTACATTGACCAGGAAATTGGGCTTCTTACCCAGGAATGGCCCTCCCGAAGCCGTCAGGATCACCTTTTCTATTCGATTCCGCGTCTCTCCCACCAGGCACTGGAAGATGGCCGAATGTTCCGAGTCCACCGGAATGATGGGGACCCGGTTTTCCAGTGCTTTGCGCATGACGATGTCCCCGGCTACGACCAGGGTTTCTTTATTTGCCAGGGCAACGGCTTTGCCGTGCTCGATGGCCTTCATCACCGATCTGAGACCAGCGAAGCCAACGATGGCCGCCACCATCATATCGTAGGTATCGAAGGAGGCCACTTCCTCCAGAGCTTTTTCTCCCGCGAAAACCTTCACTTTGGTGCCTGCAAGTGCCTTTTTGACGACGGGATATTTTTGTTCGTCTCCTATGACTACTGCATTCGGATGGAATTTGAGGGCCTGTTCGACGAGGAGCTCGTCATTGGTATGGGCGGTGAGGAACTCGGCCTCGAAAAGCTCGGGATGAGCGGCGATTACCTCCAGGGTTTGGGAGCCTACGGAACCGGTTGAACCGAAAACAGCTATACGTTTCTTAGCAATACTTTTCATGAATAGGACTGGATTATATAGGATTCTAAAGCATCTGCCAAATTCCGGTCGTTGCTAAGCCTTGGCACCTTATTCTGGCCTCCCAGCTTGCCGACCGACTTCATATAGTCGATAAACGCGTTTTTACGAAGGGGTAGTATTTGCAACGGCCTCAAAATGTTACCTGTAATGAGGTCATCGTAGTAAATGTTTTTGGTCCGCAGATTATCGTCCACCTTTTTAATGAAGGAACCCAGGTCCCCGGGTATCTGCTCGAACTCCACAAACCACTCGTGGAAGGACTTCCCCTGATCCCTGCTGATCTTGGGCGCAACGGTGAACTCTACGATCTTCACCCCAGATTCCGTGGCCGCCTTGAGGAGGCTGTATTCAACCTCTTCGCCGATCACGTGCTCGCCAAAGGCCGAAATGTAGTGCTTGGTCCTACCGGTGACGACCAGCCGATAAGGATTGGTGCTCAAAAAACGGACGGTATCCCCGATGGAATACCCCCAAAGGCCTGCATTATTGGTGATGACCAGGGCATAATTCTCCCCCACCTTGACCTGCTCCAGGCTCAGCCGGGTGGGCTTTTCGGCCGAAATCTCGGCCGCCGGGATGAACTCGAAGAAGATGCCCGAATTGGTGTTCAGGAGGAGCCCTTCGGCCACCCGGGTATCCTGGAAGGCGATAAATCCCTCCGAAGCAGGGAAGGTCTCGATGGTATCGATGGGTTTGCCGATGCTTTCGAACAATTTGGCCTTATACGGCTCGAAATTGACGCCCCCGTGGACCAATACGCTGAAATGGGGGAAAAGGTCCATGATCTTTTTCCCGCTGACCTCGGTCAGGCGGTCGAAATACATCTGAACCCAGGGAGGAATGCCGCTGATCAGGGTCATATCCTGCTTGATGGTTTCTCCTACGATGGCGTCCAATTTGGTCTCCCAGTCCTCGATGCAGTTGGTCTCGTAAGAAGGTAACTGGTTGGTTCTCAAGTACCCGGGAACGTGATGGTTGACGATTCCACTGAGACGGCCGGTGGGAACCCCCCCGATGCGTTCCAATTCGGGGGAACCCGAGAGGAAAATCATTTTCCCGTCCGTAAACCCGGGATTTCCGGTCTCCGCAATATAGCAGAGCAGGGCATTCCGGGCCGAATCGATGTGGTTCGAAATGGAGTCTTTTGAAATAGGTATGTACTTGATTCCGCTGGTCGTACCCGAGGTCTTGGCGAAGTAGAGGGGTTGCCCCTTCCAAAGGATATTGTGCTTTCCCTGTTTGACCAGCTCGATATAGGGTTTGAACTGCTCGTAGTCCCTGACGGGGACGGCATCCCGGAACTCTTCGTAGGTCTTGACCTTGTCCAACCCATGATCCTTCCCAAATTGGGTTTTGGCGCCTACTTTCAGCAATTCCTGCAACACCGCCTTTTGGTCCTCCACCGCGCTCATCATATCCCGGCGGATTTTACCATATATATAATTGGCAAAAGGCTTCGCCAATAACGATTTGATCTTCATGTAAACCAGGGTTATTATCGATAACCGGGAGCAAACCTACACTAAAAACGGCCAATTTATGGATATGGGGGCCTATTTGAAAGAAGGGGGCATATTTTTGGGCCTGAAGTTTAGAATTGTCCAGGAAATGTCCTACTTTTGCAGTCCTAATTTTGGACAGTTATGTTTGCAGTTGTTAGAATAGCCGGCCAGCAATTTCGGGTACAAAAGGACCAAAGCCTTTACGTTCCCCAATTAACTGGCAAAGTCGGCGACAAAGTCGATTTCCCCGAAGTATTGCTCGTCGACACCGACGGTAAGCTGAGCGTCGGAAGCGCCGTGAAAGCCACTGTGAAGGCCGAGATCCTCGGTCACATCCAGGGCGACAAGGTGATTGCCTTCAAAATGAAGCGCCGCAAGGGTTTTCGCAAGAAAATCGGCCACCGCACGCATTACACCCAAATCAAGATTAACGACATAGTTTAAATCTCTCAGATATGGCACACAAAAAAGGGGAAGGCAGCGTTAAGAACGGCCGGGACTCGCAAAGCAAGCGCCTCGGTGTAAAGATATTCGGAGGACAGCCTGCTATCGCCGGAAACATCATCCTGCGCCAGCGCGGGACGGTTTATCATCCCGGTAAGAATGTGGGTGTGGGGAAGGACTTCACCCTGCATGCACTCGTCGATGGTGTCGTTGAATTCCGCAAAAGCAGGGAAAATAAGACCATAGTTTCGGTTACTCCCGCCGAGGTACCAGCCTGATTTCGGTTACTCCCGCGCCGAAGTACTTGCCTGACGTTTGAGCATGTGGTGAATTTTTGGCAGTTTTATTTGGCAAAAAAAAATATGTTTCATATTTTTAAGCCATAATTACTAACCATTTAAATTCTATCACAATGGCAACTGCAAAAAAGGCCGCTAAAAAGCCTGCAAAAAAAGCCGCAAAAAAGGCTGCTCCTAAAAAAGCCGCTAAGAAGGCTGCTCCCAAGAAAGCCGCTAAGAAGGCTTCCAAGAAAGCCGCTCCTAAGAAAGCTGCAAAGAAAGCCGCTAAGAAGGCTGCTCCTAAGAAAGCCGCTAAGAAGGGTGCTAAGAAAGCAGCCCCCAAGAAGGCTGCTAAGAAAGCTGCCCCCAAGAAGAAGAAGCCTGCCGCCAAAAAGCCGGCGCCCATGCCCTCTTCTCCTATGCCCCCGGCTCTCTAAAGTAGTAGGAACTAGCCAAATGATAGTTTTAAGTCCTGCCTGGTGGCGGGACTTTTTTTGTGTCCGCCCGTGGGCCGTGGTATATTTGACACATGGACAACCAAGCAATCGCGGACAATTTCTCCCTGATGGCGAAACTCATGGACATCCATGGGGAGAATTCCTTCAAATCCAAGGGCTATAGCATAGCCGCATTCAACATCGAACGCCTCCCCACCCCCCTGGAAGACCTTACGCAGGCCGAGATCTTTGCCCTGAAAGGCATCGGCGACGCCATGGGCAAAAAGATTATGGAACTTAACCAAACGGGTGAGCTCAAAGCCCTGAAGGACATCATCGAAAAAACCCCCACCGGCGTACTGGATATGATGCAGATCAAGGGCCTGGGGCCAAAGAAGGTCGCCACCCTCTGGAAGGAGCTGTCCATCGAATCCCTCGGGGAACTACTGTATGCCTGCACGGAGAATCGGTTAACCATGTATAAGGGTTTCGGGGCCAAGACCCAGGCCAATATCAAGGAGAACATCGAGTTTTATTTCAAGAGCCAGGACCGTTTCCTTTGGGCGGACATCGAAACCTTTGCCCAGGAGCTTACCAGCGCCGTTCGGGAGGCTTTTCCCGAAGCGCGGACCGAGCTAACGGGGGCCTTTAGACGCCAGATGGAGGTCATCGACGAGCTGGAATGGGTCACCACCATCGACCCGACAGCCCTGGAGGTTTTTTTGAGGGAAAAGGGTATACGCCAGCGCCCTCCGATGATCTGGCACCCGGCGACGGTAGACAACTTCGGTTCCCGGCTGTTCGCCACCACCGGCTCAAAGGACTACCTGGAAGATTGGCCAACGACGCCCTCCGCGGCAACGGAAGAGGCCATCTTCGAGGCCGCGGGCCTGCCATTCGTGATCGCGCCCATGCGTGAAGCGCCCTGGCGCACCGCCACGGAAGTCATCCGACCGGAAGACATCAAAGGCATCATCCACTCCCACAGCGACTGGAGCGACGGCGCGCATACTCTGGAAAAAATGGCCACCTCGGCTCGGGCCCGGGGCCTGGAATACCTCGTCATCAGCGACCACTCCAAATCCGCCTTTTATGCCAATGGCCTCTCCGAGGAACGGATCAAGGCCCAGCATGAGCTGATCGAGGAGCTCAATGCAAAATTGGCCCCCTTCAAAATCTTCAAAAGCATCGAATCGGACATATTGAACGACGGAAGGCTGGACTACAGCGATTCCGTCCTGTCCACATTCGACCTCGTGATCGCTTCGGTTCACTCCAACCTCAATATGCCCCTGGAGAAAGCCATGCCCCGTCTCATTACCGCCTTGCGCAATCCCTTTACCACCATCCTCGGCCACCCGACGGGTCGTCTCCTGCTCAGCCGGCGGGGCTACCCCGTAGACCACCGCGCCCTCCTGGACGTTTGCGCGGAAGAAATCGTGGTGATGGAGCTGAACGCCCATCCGCGTCGCCTGGATATGGATTGGCGGTGGCTGGGTGATGCGATGGATAAGGGCGTCCTGACCTCCATCGATCCGGATGCACACGCGGTCGAAGGGTTCAAAGACACCCGGTACGGGGTCCTCGTAGCCCAAAAGGCCGGCCTCACCGCAGCACAAAACCTAAGTAGCTTTTCCCTGATAGAAATGGAAAACTGGCTTGCCGAACGCCGCATTGTAAAAGGAATCTAGCTCCCCGCGGCGCCGCAAAACGGCGCGGCCGCAGCCCAAACGCACGGCGCCGCAGGCGCCTCCAGCCGCGGCGCAGCCGCATTAACTCTCCAACAACGGTATTTCGACGTAGAAGGTCGATCCGCGCCCCATCTCCGTCTCGAACCAGACCGCCCCATTCATTTGCTCTGTAATCCCCTTGCACATGGCCAGCCCCAAACCCGTCCCCGATGACTTCGTGGTGAAATTGGGGATGAAAATCTTGTCCCTCAGTTCTTCGGGTATACCCGAACCGTTGTCCTGTACGGTCACGATGACCGACTCTCTGTCGGGTTGGAGGGCATAGCGTAGCTGGACGATGCCCCCGGGCTCGTCCTCGGGGATGGCGTCCATGGCGTTACGGATCAGGTTGGTAAACAGCCTGTTCAGGTGCGTTTTATCGGCCAGCACGAAGACGGGGTAGGCCGTTTTTTCGAAGACGAGGCGCACGCTGCTGTCCATACTGAAGAGTTTGACGACGGACTCCAGGACTTCCACGAGGTCCACTTTATCTTTCTTGGGATTGGCGATATTGGCGAAGCTGGAGAAGTCGGTGGCGATGTTGGACAGGTAGTCGATCTGTTCGATCAGGGTCTTTGCCACATTCGCCGACAGGGCCTTGGCATTGGGGTGATTGTTGTTGATCGCCCTTTGGAGGTACTGGATGCTCAGCTTCATGGGGGTCAGGGGATTCTTGATCTCATGGGCGACCTGGCGGGCCATCTCCCTCCAGGCACCTTCGCGTTCGCTTTTGGCCAGGAGGTTGGCGCTGGCTTCCAGCTCCCGGACCATCTTGTTGTATTCCTTCACCAGTTCACCCAATTCATTGTTGCGGTGCCAGATGATCTCCTCGTTGCGACGGCCAAGCTTGATGGCCTTCATCTTTTCCCCGATCAGGGCGAAAGAGTCCGTAATACGGTTGGTAATGAGCAGGGCAATCATTCCGGCTACCAGGAAGATGAACGCATTCAGGTTGATGAGGGTAACCAGGAAGTTCGATATTTCCAGGTTCAGCTCGTCCTGTGTGGCAAAATAGGGTATGTTCAGGTAAGCGTATGCTTTCCCCTGGTCATCCCTAACGGGGACGTATATGCTCATAAAGGTCCGGGACCCGATCTTCTCGTCCTGGATCACCTGGACCTGGTGTTCCTGGACCAATTTATAGTACGCTTCCGGTTCCATCTTTTCACTCAGGAGGCCCAAACCCCGGGAATAATAATAAGGTTGCGAGGTGTAATGCAGGGTCCCTGAGGGGTCGTACAGGTTCACGGTGACGCCATGCACATCGGCCACCTTACCCAGCGTTTCATCGATCCGGACATTAGACAGGGAGTCCTGTTGCAACAGGGCGCTGGACATGCCCGGGTAGGCCAGGTCATTCTGGACCTCGGCCACCATGATTTGTATGGTTTTTGCCAGCTTGTCTTCATTGTTGTGCTGGTATCGGTTACTCAGGAAGACAAAGGTGCTGACGCCGATGATGATGAAGGAAAACAGGCTGATGAAGGTGATCGTCAGGTGCACCTGCGTTCGGATGTTCACCTGCCACAGCTCCTTGATATTGCTCCATCGGAAACGCGCCCGGATCAGGAACCCCACGAGTTGCATCGTGCCTGACAGCAAAAGGAACAGGCAAAAAAGATAGGCGAACAGGGTGATGGCCTCTATAAAGTACTGGGCCTTCCTTACCACCACGATGATCTTCCCTTCCGTCTTGTACCAGAACTCCTTGAAGCCATTGTGGGTGCGCGTTTCGTATTCCCCAATGGGGATGTCCTTGTCCGTTAGGTGGATGGCGAAAGGATAGTCGTTGTTGTTCTTGATCAGCTCCAGGCTGTCATAAATGGCATACGCATACTCCGGGGAATTGGCGTTTCCTTCGTCCACCGGGGAGGTCATCAGTTGGGGGTAGAAGGCCTCGCTTTCAACCTTCTTGGGACGGGCCACGAGGAAAACGTATCCCAATCTCGATTGGTGCGCGGAGTCTTCCACTACCCTTCGGACGATATAGGAAAATTTATCGAAGGCTTCGCGGTGGTACATCAGGTCCTTGACCTCCGTGGGCCCGGACTGGAAGGTATAGGTGCCATTCAGGAGGTTATAGCTGGTACTGTCGGGGTTGTTGATGGGCTTGTCGAAGAGATCATATACGTATATCCGGGAATCGTACTTGTTCCGGTAAGCGGAAAATATCTCATCGATCAGGCTGTCCTTGAAGAATTGGGAACGTTGGGGATCCGTGAAACTGGAAAAATGTTGGTAAAGGAAAGGGGCGCTGAAATTATTCAGAGCCACATCCAGCAACGCCTCGCTGGCCGGATCCGCCTGCAGGGACAGCTTGGCGGCGAAATCGCGACGCTGCTGCAATTCCTTGATGTTGTTTTCGCGGATGATCAGCAGGGCGATGGACGCGGAGAAAAAGAACAGCCAAAAGATGATGTTCCCCGTGCCGAATGATTCGGCCATGTGCCAGCGACGGGCATTTCCCAGGAGCAGGATGAGGAGCAGCAGCCATGCCAGCAACAGCAATTCATATGTCACTACGTGCCCCATCATTTGGATGCTCAGCATGACCAGACCCAGCACCGTGAGGATCAGGAATTGCATATCCTTTTTGCCTTCGGTCAGGATGACGTAATAGCGGTAAAGGATCTGCATCGTCACGAAATACCCCAGGGCGATGCCGCAAAAGCAAATGAAACCGTACAGGCTGTATACGTTCAGGATGCTGAAGAAATTGGTAACGCTGAAGGAAATCTGTGAATCCGTCACCAGACTGCGAATGATATTACCCCCCATGAGGGTGAACACCAAAATGAGGATGGCCACTAAAACGGCCCCACCCCACCTCAGACGCTTGTCCCTGAGGATGCGCTCGTGCACCCTGAAAGACAGGTGATCCAGGGCAAAAACGGCCAGCCAGAAAAAGAGGAGGGTATTGATCAGGAGGTCTCCCAGGGACCTCAAAATGGGCCCGGAACTGTAAATGCCCGGATCGAAGACCTCGAATTGCCGGAAATCGAAGGGGGCGGCCAGCACGTAACTCAGGGCCCGCACCGAAAATACGATCGCCACGAGGCTGGCGATGCCCCATACATTCCCCCACCGCCGGGCGATCCAAAGGGCGAACGTATGGATGAAGAAAAGGAAAAAAAGGATGCCCGCTATCCGGGCGCAAAGGGCCCACACACTATGCTGGAGGTTTACGGGCTGGGCCTTCTTTTCCAGGTAAAACAGGGGGTTATCGTCCAGGTTCCTGATCGGGTAATCGCCCGGCTGGAGGCTTATTTCGTAGTTTTTCTCGATCCCGGGTTTGCCCACGAACGTATTTTCCATGGGCTCGTTGATCTTGACCGAATAATTCCATTGCACGGGGATCAGGGCGATCAGCAGGGCCGTATGCCCGTCGGCAAAAATGATTTCTTTCTTGATGCTGACATAGCGGCCATTGGGCAGCTCAGCATAACTTGTTCCGTAGTGCCCGGACAGGATGGCGGGTGTGGGGATAACCACATTGGTACTCCAGAAGACGGGTTGCTCGGCCCCGGAGTTAAAAGTCGGATAGAGGTAGACAAAGTAGGGCTTCTGACCAAACTGGAGCCCCTTGAGTTCAGCAGCCGAATACGTGCCGTCGTAAAGCTTGGCCAGTAGCGAGCGGTCCGCTGATAAAGCCACCACCTTCCGCTCCGCGTCGTTGACATAGGTCTGGAGGGAACGCGTAACCGCTCTTTGAGAGGAAGTATAAGACCAGTAATTGCTGATGACAAATGAAAGCGTGAACAACCAGGCCGAGGTAATGAGCAAGTAGCCGTGTTGATAAATGAAATGCTTGAAAGTGCCTTCTTTGATCACTGTTCGCTGCGTTTGGCTTCGTTCCAAAGACCGTCCATATCGGCAAGGGTCATTTCGGATAGCGCTTTCCCCCTTTCAGCCGCCAGGGCCTCCATCCGGGTGAACCGCCTTATAAACTTCTTGTTCGTCTTTTCCAAAGCGTTCTCCGCGTCTATCTTCAAAAACCGTGCGTAATTTACCATGGAAAACAGGAGGTCCCCCCACTCTTCCTCCACCTTCCCTAGGTCTCCGCCCGCGACGGCTTCCGCCAATTCCCGGGTCTCTTCCTCCACCTTTTCTTTTACCTGTTCGGTCGTATCCCATTCGAAGCCCACCTGTTTGGCCTTCTCCTGGAGGCGCATGGCCTTGACCAGGGCGGGGAGGCTCACGGGGACCCCCTCCAACACCGATTTTTTGCCTTCTTTAAGTTTTAGGCGCTCCCAGTTGCGCTTCACATCCTCCTCGTCCCGGACGGTCACTTCTCCGTAAATGTGCGGGTGACGGGCCACCAGCTTATCGCTGATCCCATCCAAAACTTCGCTCAGCGTAAACCGCCCCTGCTCCGTACCGATCTTGGCGTAGAAGACCAGGTGCAGGAAAAGGTCGCCCAATTCTTCCTTGATCCCTTTCCAGTCCTCCTCCGTGATCGCATCCGCCAATTCATACAACTCCTCGATCGATAATTGACGCAGGCTGTGGATCGTTTGCTTCTTGTCCCAGGGGCACTTTTCCCGCAGGTCATCCATAATCCGGACCAGTCTCAAAAAAGATTCGGCTGTACTTTCCATATACTTACATTTCCATAACGGCCCAAACGGCGAAAAAAGAGGTAAGTATCCCCACCAATATGATGGCCGCCGTATTCAGGATACCCCATTTTAAAAAGGTCTTGAACCATCCCTGGCGGTAAAACCGCTTCATGGCGATGAATTCGTAAACAAAGACCGAGAGGAAAAGCAGCGTTATCAGCCAGCTGAGCCATCCCTGGTCGAAATTGTCCTTGATCTTCTGAAGGCCCAGCAGGACCAGCATCAGGATAAAGGTCGCGCAATACAGGTGTATCGTGAATATCCCGTGATCCACGTAAAAGATTTGCTTTCTCCTCCGGATATATAGCAGGCGCAGTAAGAAAGCGAAGATGGGCAGGGATATGAAAAGGATCTTGGGGAAGGTATGCAGCACCTCCGCCTTGGCGTCATTGATGAAGGCCTTCTTGTCCTTTTTCCACCTTTCCCCTACCCCCACTAAACGCCGGTTGATATAGCGGTCTATGGCCGATACCCGCTTACCCGGAGGCGTGGCCGCCTCCATCGAATCATAGGCGCTTACCCTGGACGGAAGGATTTCTCCACCTAAACCATTAGAGTGTCCCTCCTTCTTTTCCAAATTTATATTCACCGCTGGTTCATCGTTTATCCTTTGCCCTGCTTTGACGGCGGCTACCAGCGTATCGAACGCCCCCGTGAGCCCCATCTTTGCCATACCCAGAGTATCCTTGATAATGGTCATCCCCATGGCTGCCCGACGGGCGATGGAGGAATCCTCTGTTCCGATGATTTTCCGGTTCACCCTCAGTTGGGCGATCAATTCGGCGCTGTCGTCCCCGTCCCGGGCCTGCGCTAATGCCCTTTGCAGCTCCACTCGTTCCTTGTATAGGGCCAAAAAGGGTTTGTTTTCCCCTTCCTTGAAATTGAGTTGGGAATCCGCGATGGAAAAAAAGATAACGAAAAAGATCGCCGACGTGAACACATACATGCGGATGGGATGGAGGTAGCTCATCCTGCGTCCCCGGACATATTCCTGCGACAGGAAGCCAGGCTTCAGCAACAAGTATTTCAGGGTCGCAAAGAACTTCCCGTCGAAATGGGTAATATCGTTTACGAAATGGGTGACGAGGTGCCAGACCGTTTCCTTGGGTTCCAGGTTCTCCTGACCGCAAACCTGGCAATACCGGCCCAGGACCTCTGATCCGCAGTTCAGGCAATTTTTCTCCTTGCGTTCCGTTAAATGAGACACAAACTGATTTTCAGCTAAAATAACTAAATTCGAGTATCCAATATGAAACGCTGCCTTTCCTTCATCCTTTTGCTGACTTGCTCCCGGGAATCCGCTTTCTCACAATACTACTATAAAGACATCCTGGGCTCCCTGGAAACCTGTGCCAAGGAGCTGCGCTACCGCGAAAACAAGGTCCACCAGGTCATTGTCCACAGTTATGCCCCCGACGGCACCGAAGATACCGACTTCGTCTGCAATCAAACCCTCAACCGTGACTTTTCCCGTATGGAAAC
>Ga0210391_10001217_pt1 | contig 23947 bp, 21 predicted proteins | sample IncBWC12OmetaG_FD_160573 | JGI IMG/M metagenome (GOLD analysis project Ga0210391, IMG submission 160573) | Forest soil microbial communities from Barre Woods Harvard Forest LTER site, Petersham, Massachusetts, United States - Inc-BW-C-12-O ...
GGCCTCGAAAGGGCCGTCCTTGAAGTAGCGCCGGAACCTGTCATCTTCGTATTCTGTAAAAAGAATACGGTGGTCGAGCCGCGAGATTTCCACGTTGTACAGGTCGACGCGCTTGTCCGGGTCGCTCTCGACGTTGCTCGTGGCGCCCGTCGCCAGGTCCATCATCTCCAGTTCGGTGAAATTCAACGCGCCCTTGTTGGTGGCGAGATAGACGTTTTTGCCGCTGGCATCGAAATCGAACGCGGCGCAATTTTCCAGCACGCTGCAGCTATAGAGAGGCTTGAAGGCATCGGTATCGACCCGCAGAATTTCGGTGTCGCCGCTCTTGGTGGTTCGCACCGCGAGGCGCAACGTGCCCGTGTCGTCGAACTGCCAGGCCGCGATTTCATCGGTATTCTTGCGCACGAGTTTCTTCTCGCCGCTCGAGATGCTGAGCTCGTACAAATCGTGCCATTTCGGGTCGCGGTCATTCAGGCCGATATACAGAATGTCGGGCTTTGCCTTGGGTACGGCAAAAATTTCGGTGCGCACCCCCTTTAGGTTCGTGAGCGCGCGCGTCGGCGGTACGCCGCTCTTCGCGTCCGCGGGCAATTTCGGATCGATCGCGTACACGTTGAAGTTTTCGTCGCCGCCGGCATCCTGCACGTACAGGATGTATTTGGAATCGCGGCTCCAGAAATAGCTGCGAATGGGCCGGGTCGCTTCCGCGCTCACGGGACGCGCGGCACTGAACGGCTCGTCGGCTGCCTTCACCCAAATATTGCGGGTTCCCTTGTAGGGTTTCAGGAACGACAAATATCGCCCGTCCGGGGAGATCTGTGCGCCGGCGATCGCCACCTCGCCATAAAAAAGATTGCGGTCGATGAGGGGCGGCTGATCGGCCAATGCGGCCAGGGGAGAAGTGGCCGCCGCCACCAGTATCAAAGTCAATGCCATGTGCTTCAATTTATTGTCCTATACGCAGTGTTGTCCGCCAGAGTGCGCCATAATGCCAGACCCATCATCGGGAAGCTTTAAGTTGCTGAAGTCGAGAATCAATGCCAATTCCTGAGATTCTGCGCGGTCGTCTGCGCTTACCGGTCATCGGCGCCCCGATGTTCATTGTCTCCACTCCCCGATTGGTCTTGGCGCAATGCAAGGCCGGTATTGTGGGGTCATTCCCGGCACTAAACGCCAGGCCCGCCTCGCAACTTGACGATTGGCTGGCGCAAATAACCGAGGAGCTGGCGGCGTTCCAGCGGGCCAACCCCCACCTCAAGGTCGCGCCCTTCGCGGTCAATCAGATCGTGCACAGCAGCAACAACCGCTTGGAAGAAGATGTCGGGCTGTGCGTAAAGCATAAAGTTCCCATCATCATCACCAGCTTGCGGCCGCCCGCCGAAGTCGTGGCCGCGGTGCATGGCTACGGCGGCGTCGTGTTTCATGACGTGATCAATTTACGTCACGCGGAAAAGGCGGCCGCGCAGGGCGTCGACGGCATCATCGCGGTATGCGCGGGCGCGGGGGGGCATGCCGGATTGTTGAGCCCGTTTGCCCTGGTCAAGCAAATTCGCGAGGTTTACCCGGGGGCCATTATCCTGTCGGGCGCCATGAGCAGCGGCGCCGATGTGCTGGCGACTCGGGCCTTGGGCGCGGATCTGGCATATCTGGGAACACGTTTCATTGCGACGGATGAAGGCAACGCGCCGGCCGAGTACAAGCAAATGCTCATCGACAGCGCGGCCGAGGACATCGTCTATACGTCCTTGTTCAGCGGTGTGAACGGCAATTACCTGCGCGGCAGTGTTACGCGCGCCGGTCTCGATCCCGATCATTTGCCCGAAGCGGACAAGACCAAAATGAATTTCGGAACGGGCGGCAATACCGCGGCCAAAGCTTGGCGCGATATTTGGAGCGCCGGCCAAAGCGTCAGCGGCATTCACGAGGTCGAGAGCGTGGCCGGGTTGGTGGCGCGTATGGAGGGCGAGTATGCGGCGGCGCGCGTCAGCTTCGATTATTAGCCGTCCGAAAGTAATGCGACCCAGCCGGGCGCAGAATTAGTTGCGTATCCGCGCCGAACAATTGTCCGCGGCATTGGCCCGAGGTCTGGCCGGAATATACTTGGTCTCCGGCGATGAACCTCTGCTGGTCGCGGAAGCGGCTGACGCCATCCGTGCCGCCGCGCGCGCGGGCGGTTATGCAGACCGGCAAGTGTTCTTCGTCGATCGCAGTTTCAATTGGGATGAGCTGCGTCTCGCCAGCCAATCGCTGTCCTTGTTCGCGGAGCGGCGACTGTTTGAACTGCGCATGCCGAGCGGAAAACCGGACAAGGGTGCCGCGTTGCTGGCCGAGCTCGCCGCCCAGTCGGCGCCCGATCTGATCTACCTCATTCTGACCGACAAGCTCGATCGAAAAGTCAGTGATGCTCCTTGGGTACAGGCGATCGAAAAGCACGGCGCGTGGGTGCCGATTCTGCCGGTCGAAGCAGCTGCACTGCCGGGCTGGCTGCGTGCCAGGGCAAAAGCGCTGCACCTTGAAATCGATGCCGAGGCCTCGCAGCTGATCGTCGATCGCGTCGAAGGTAACCTGCTGGCCGCGCAACAGGAGCTCGAGAAACTCGGGCTGCTGGCCAACGGTGAGCCCATCGACGCCGCCCTGGTACTGCGATCAGTGGGCGACAGCGCGCGCTACGACGTCTTCCAACTCGCCGAGGCGGCGGCGGCCGGCGACGCGGCGCGCGCGCTGCGCGTGCTGCTCGGGCTGAAAAGCGAGGGAGTCGAACCCACACTGATTCTCTGGGCGTTGGTGCGCGAGTTGCGCGGCATGTGGCAGGCACGGGAACGCGAGCGCTTGCGGGGCGCGCCGGGCGGAGCAGCGCGCGGCAGCCCCTGGAACCTGGCGGCGAACCCATCGGGTCGCGCACTGGGGCGACTGAAGAAGCTGCCCTTGGCGCCGTTGCTGCTGCAAGCCAGCCACACCGACCGCGTCATCAAAGGTTTGGCGGCGGGAGATGCGTGGAGCGCGCTCACCGGGCTTACCGGCGCGTTCGCCGGCGCTTTGCAAGCCAGCGGGATTTGAGGCAGGGTAACCCAAATGAACCCCATGGGCATTTTTGGCGGTACCTTCGACCCGATTCACTATGCGCACCTACGAACGGCATTCGAACTACAGCAGGCCCTGCGCCTCAAGGAAATCCGCTTTCTTCCGGCGGGTAATCCGCCGCATCGCGATCAGCCCATCGCCGATGCCAAACTGCGCCTGGAAATGGTGCAGTTGGCCGTCGCCGACCAACCGGGGTTTATCGTCGACGATCGCGAGGTACGCAAAGCGGGGCCCTCCTATTCGGTGGAAACCCTGGCCGAGCTGCGGCACGAGTATCCGGATCGCAGCCTCTGCCTGATCGTCGGCATGGACGCATTCTTGAGCCTGCCGAAGTGGCATCAATGGCAAGAATTGCTGCAACTGGCTCATTTGGTGGTCGCCCACCGCCCCGGATGGCGCGCGCCGGGCATGGGGCCGCTCGGGGAACTGCTGGTGGATCGAGGTACGGGCCGCATCAACGATTTGCATGAATCGCGGGCGGGCTGCATTTTCATCCACGCGGTCACCCAGCTGGAGATTTCGTCCACCGAGGTTCGGCAGCTCATCGCAATGGGTCGCGATCCGCGCTTCCTCATGCCCGATTCAGTGCGTAAACTGATCCTAGATACCCACTGTTACTCCAGGAACCGGACAACGTAGTGCCAGCAAAGCAAAAGACTTCGACCCGCAAGATTCGAGACGGCAAGAAAGCTGTCGCCCCTCCCAAACCGACGCGCACGTCAAAAGCACCTTCTCTGAAAACCGTGATCCTCGCAGCCCTCGACGATATGAAGGCTCTCGAAGTGAAGTTTCTGGACGTCCGGGGTCTGACCGATATTGCCGATTTCATGGTGATCGCGAGCGGTACGTCGGATCGTCATGTCCGGTCGGTTGCCCAGCGTGTGGTCGAAAAGGCCAAGGAAGCGGGCTTTCGGCCGCACGGCGTCGAGGGTCAGCAGGACGCTGATTGGGTACTCATCGACTTGAATGAAATGATCGTCCACGTCATGTTGCCGCGCGTCCGCGAGTTCTATGGGCTGGAGAAGTTGTGGGACATGACCGTCGCGAAGCGCGCCGCACGCGCGTGATTCTCTGATGAAATGCCGGTTGATCGCTGCCGGTACCCGTCTGCCGGACTGGGTCAACAGCGGATTCCTCGAATATCAGAAGCGGCTGCGCACGCCGCTGGTTCTGGAGCTTCACGAAATTTCCGTAGCGACGCGCAGCGCCGGCGAGAACCCGCAGCGCGCCGTGCAGCGCGAAGGGGCCGACATGTTGGCGGCCATCGGCCGGGATGACTATGTGGTCGCGCTGGAGATTGCCGGCAAACCCATGAGCACTGAAGCCCTGAGTGCCTGGTTGGCCGAGCGCTTGCGGGATGCGCGGCCGCTGGCGCTGCTCATCGGCGGTCCCGACGGACTGGCGCCGGCGGTCCGGGAGAGGGCGGATCAAAGCTGGTCGCTGTCACCCCTGACGCTGCCGCATGCCCTGGTCAGGGTGGTGGTTGCGGAACAACTCTACCGGGCCATGAGCTTGCTCGCCGGTCATCCCTACCACCGCGCGTGAAATCCGTCGAATTCATCTACCTGGCCTCAGGCTCGCCGCGCCGGCGCGAACTGCTGCAGCAAATCGGCGTGACTTTTCAGGTGCTCGGTGCGGATTTGGACGAAACTGCGCTTCCCGGCGAATCCCCTGTGGCCTATGTCTCGAGGCTGGCGCAGGCCAAAGCGACGCTGGGGTGGGAGCGCAGCCGCGATTCAGGCGGCGTGCCGGTTCTCGCGGCCGATACTGCCGTGGTGCTCGAGGCAAGAATTCTAGGAAAACCGGCGGACATGAACGATGCAATAGCCATGCTGCTGCAGCTGTCCGGCCGCGCTCATCAGGTCCTCACGGCGGTCGCGTTGCGCACCGCCGCCGGACTTCAGGTCAAAGTCAGCCATAGCACGGTCACGTTTCGAACAATCGATTCTTCCGAGGCTCGCGCCTACTGGGAAACGGGAGAACCTTCCGACAAGGCCGGCGCCTACGCCATCCAAGGATATGCAGCCGTCTTTATCAGTGACCTCAACGGCAGCTATTCCGGGGTGATGGGATTGCCGCTGTTCGAAACCGCCGCGCTGCTCGAGGCTGCCGGCGTAACGTGTTGGCAGCGATGAGCACGGATATTCTCATCAATGCCAGCACGCACGAAGCCCGTGCCGCGGTCGTGGAAAACGGCGTTTTGCAGGAAGTTTTTCTGGAGCGCGCCAGCCGGCGCGGACTGATCAGCAACATTTACAAGGGCCGCGTCTCGCGGGTTCTGCCCGGAATGCAAGCAGCGTTCATCGACATCGGCATGGAACGCACCGCTTTCCTGCATGCGTCAGACATATTCGATCCGCGTCACGCGGATACCGGCATCGAGCCGCCGCACACCGAAAATATTCGCGCGCTGGTCGCCGAAGGCAATGAAATTCTGGTCCAGGTCGTGAAAGACCCCTTGGGCACCAAGGGCGCGCGCTTAACGACCTACATCACGCTGCCCTCCCGATATCTGGTCTATATGCCCAAGGGCCGCGGCGTGGGCGTCTCGGCGCGCATCGAGAAAGAAACCGAGCGCGAACGGCTGCGAGCCGCCGTCGAAGCCGGCGCCCTGCCGCAGGAGAACGCAGGGTTCATCGTGCGCACTGCCGCGGAGGACTCGGCCGCGGAAGCCGTGCGCGCCGACATGATCTACCTGCGCAAGCTCTGGGAGTTCGTGCGCCAGAAGGGCTTGCGCACCCAGCCGGGCAATCTGGTGCATGCGGATCTGCCGCTGCACCTGCGCGTGCTGCGCGACCTAATGCGCCCGGATGTCGACAAGGTGCTGATCGACCAGCCGAGCGCGCATCGCGAAATGCAGGAATTTGCCGCCGCTTTCATGCCCGAGGCATTGCCGCGCATCGATCTGTATTCCGAGTCGCGCCCGCTATTCGAGCTGCACCACGTCGAGGAGGAAATTCAAAAGGCCCTGGAGCGGCAAGTGCCGCTGAAATCCGGCGGCCACCTGATCATCGATCAAACCGAGGCGATGACCACCATCGATGTGAACACCGGCGCCTTCGTGGGCCACCGCAATCTCGAAGAAACCATCTTTCGAACCAATCTCGAGGCGGCGGTGACCATCGCGCGGCAACTGCGCCTGCGCAATCTGGGCGGCATCATCATCATTGATTTCATCGATATGGAGGAGCCTGAACACCGCCGTCAGGTCATCCAAGCGCTGGAACGCGCGTTGAATGAGGATCACGTCAAGACCAACATTTCCTCGGTGTCGCCCTTGGGGTTGGTCGAGATGACGCGCAAACGCACGCGGGAGAGCCTGGAACATCTGTTGTGCCACGCTTGTCCTACGTGCGAAGGCAAGGGCTTTGTCAAGACGGTGGAAACAGTCTGCTATGAAATATTTCGCGAGATCGTCCGGCAGGCGCGCCAGTTCGAGTGCCAGCAATTGATGGTATTGGCGCATCAAGATGTCATCGAACGCCTGCTCGACGAAGAATCCTCCGCGCTCGGTGAACTCGAGTTGGTTACCGGCAAGCCCATCCGGCTGCAGACCGAAGCGCTCTACACCGTGGATCAGTACGACGTCGTTCTGATGTAAATGACCATTCGCAAGCTCGGCAAGGTCTTGGCATTCAGTTTTGGGGGGCTCCTGCTGCTGGTGCTGCTCGCGATGCTGGGGGTCAAATTGGCGCTCGATCGCGCGCCTCACTACCAGGCGGAAATCAAGGAGTGGCTGCATGCACAGACCGGATTTCACATTACCTTCGAGCATGTCTCGCCGGCCTTCCGCTGGTATGGCCCGGAGCTGTACTTCGATCACCTGGAGCTGCGCTCGAAGGACGACCAGCGCGTGCTCGCGCGCGCCGCCGGCGGCCGCGTCGCGGCGGACATTTGGCAGCTGATTCGCAGCGGCAAATTGCTGGCGGGGCGCATCGAAGTGGATTCGCCGAACATCTCGGTGGTGCGACTCGGCCCCACCCGCTTTGCCGTCGCCTCGGAAATTGAGCTGGGGGGCGAGGACTCCTCGGTGGGCTCGCTGCGCTTGAGCGATCTGCCTGCCGGCAGGCTGGTCATCCGGCACGCCGTGCTCAGCATGGAAAATTGGAACACGCAGCTGCCGCAGCTCACCTTGCAAGGTGTCGATATCGATGTGCGCCGCGATGCGCGCGAACTGGCGCTCGCCTTCCGCGCGCAGTTGCCGGCGGCGCTCGGCGGCAGCGTGAGCTTCGAGGGGCACGCGCGCGGCAGCGGCGGTGTACAGACCCTGGCATGGGATGCGCTGGCGAAGGCCCGCGACATTTCCTTTCCGGGATGGCACGAGTTTCTGCCCGAGCACCTCGGCAACTTGAGTTCCGGCACCGGTGCGTTCGATATCGCCGCGCTCGGCCGAGGCGCGACCTTGTCACGCGCCGATGTGGATTTCGGTGCGAACAACGTCGTGATGCAGCTGCCGGAAGGACCGGTCGCGAAGTTCGATCAAATGAGCGGCGCCCTCACGCTGACGCACAGCGGCGATCTATGGAGATTGAGCGGCCAGCGCGTGCGCGTGGCCCGTCGCGAGCCGGAATCGGCATTTGATATCGGCTGGCAGGAAACGCCGGCCGGCTTGCTCAACGTGCGCGCCAGCGCCACCTATCTGCGCGCGGAGTCATTGCTGCCGCTCACCGGCCTTCTGCCGCAAAAGGATCTGCGCGAGCGGCTGCATGAGATTGCGCCGAGCGGGGAATGGACGGATGTAGCGATCGCCTTCGAGCGCGCGCAAGTAACCGAACCGTGGCGAATGCACGTGCAGGCTAAGTTTCAGCATGCCGGGCTTGCCTCGGTGAACGGCGTGCCGGGAGTGCGCGGGATCGCCGGCTCGATCGCCGGCAACGAGCGCGGCGGACAGGTCACGATCGACACCAGTGTCGCGGTATTTCACTGGCCGACGCAGTTTCCCCGGTCCGTGGAACTGGAGCGCCTGAAAGCGAATATCTATTGGAAGCGAACCGCTGAGGAACTGCTGATTGCCTCGCCCGACTGGGAGATCAAGACCCACGATGCCGAAATCCGCGGACAAGTGGCATGGCACCAACCCAGCGACGATTCGTCGCCCGTGTTGACCTTGGTCGGCGGCATTCAAAACGGCAATGCGGGCAACGCGCGCAATTATCTGCCGAACGGTCTGATCGGAGCCGGTGCGCTGGCGTGGCTCAATCAAGCGTTCATCGCCGGGCGTTTGCGGGCATCCCTGTTGTTTCAAGGTCCGGTGCGCAAGTTCCCGTTTCGCGACGGCGGCGGCATATTTTTGGCCCGCACCACGATTGAAGGCATGACCTTGAATTACAGTGAGGGATGGGCACCGGCGGAAAATCTTACCGTGGCGGCGGAGTTTCGCAATCAAGGCATGAGCGCGCGCCTATTGAGCGCGCACATCGGCGATCTGCAGCTGGAATCGGGCGAAGCGCACTTCCCCGACTTTGACAGCGGCGAGCTCAAAATCCACGCCAAGGCGCGCGGCGACGCGGCGAGCGCCCTGGTTTTTTTGCGGGCGTCGCCTCTCGATGCCATTGCCGAACATGCCTTTTCGAACGTCGAGGCCAGCGGACCGCTCGAGGCCTCGGTGGATCTGTTCCTGCCCTTCAGGGATTTCGCGCATCGACAGGTGCTGATTCATGGCCGCTTGGACGGCGCCAGCATCAACAGGCTAGGGTCGCCGACGAAGGCCACCGATGTCGCCGGTGAATTCGACATCGATGGCGGCCAGGTCGCGCGGGCGGATCTTCATGGGCAGCTATTGGGCGGCGCTTTCCAGGTGCAGGCACGCACGCCGCGCAACAAGCCGGTTACGCGCACGCAGCTTGAATTCCGCGGCACGGTGATGGCGGATGCTCTGTGCGCGGCGCTCGGAGTGCCTCGGTCCATGTCCATCAGCGGCCAGACGGATTGGCGCGCCGTGCTCAAGATTACGCCGGAACCGGCGCGCGAGCGCTCCTTACGTATCAGCAGCACGTTGGTGGGATTCGACATGAAGCTGCCGGCACCGTTGGACAAGAACGCCTTCACGCCGCTGCCGTCGTGGGTCGAGATTCAATGGCCGGAATCGGGGGCTCCGCAGGGAAGCTTCGCGCTCGGCACCTTGTTGAGCAGCTCCTATGCGTTGGAGCCGGATCCCGCCGGCATGCGCCTTGCGCACGCATCAATGAGTTTCGGCGGCAGTGAATCCGGCGGCGGCGATGCGCAGATCTTGAATGTCGGCGGCTCCGTGCAGCGCTTGGATTTGGGCGGCTGGTTGCGATTGAGCGCTCAGCCTAACGACGCTCAGGCCAAGGATGCCAAGCCGTTGTCGTACTACATGCGCAACGCCAAACTCAATGTGGCCGAATTGGATTACCTGGGCCTGGCGTTTCGCGATGTATCGCTGGATCTCCTGGTCTCCGAGCGCACTTGGCGCATCACGGTCGGCGGCCCCAATGTGAGCGGTGCGATCACGATTCCCACCACCGAAGGCTCAACCGAGCCTTGGAGTTTGCAGTTTGACCGATTGCAATTCGACGTTGCGGACGCGGAGGATTCCGCGGCGGGCGGCGGCGGCGCAAACGTACCGCCGGACGCCGATCCGCGTGGCATGCCGGCCATTTATTTCCACGCCAAGGAACTGATCTGGGGTGAACGGCAATTCGGCGATGTGACCGCGACGCTTGCGAAAGAGGAGGCGGGCGTCGCCCTCAAATCCTTGAGCGTGACGGCGCCGACTTTCAGCGTCAGCGCGCAGGGTGAATGGCGCGCCAAGGATGCCGGCCTCAGCAACATCAAGGGCACTTTAACCAGCACCGATGTGCAGGGCACCCTGAAGGATTTGGGGTACGCCGACGTGATTCAGGCCAAAAGCGGCAAGATGGAATTTGACCTAACCTGGGTGGGTGCACCGACGACCGCGGCTCTCCTGCAAACGGTCGGCCACGTCCAGCTGTCGATGGAGAAGGGCCAGGTCACGGGCCTCAATCCCGGCGCCGGCCGGGTGATGGGGCTGGCGAGTATCGCCGCGCTGCCCCGCCGCCTGGCGCTCGACTTCAGCGACCTGACCGACAAGGGCCTGGCATTTGACAGCGTTCACGGTGATTTCGATTTGCACGACGGCAATGCCCATACCGACAACGTGCTGCTGAAGGGGCCGGCGGGTGAAATCGGACTAATTGGCCGGGTTGGCTTGAAAAACAAGGATTACGACCAAACTGCGGTAGTGACGGGCAGCGTCGGCAATTCGTTGTCCATACCGGTCGCGAGCACGCTGGTATGCGGGCCGGTATGCGGCGCGGCCGCGCTGTTATTCACACAGGTGTTCAAACAGCCGCTGAAAGGCCTGGCGCGAGGGTATTATCGTATTACCGGCAGTTGGGATAATCCGACTGTTGAACGCATCAAGAGCGCGGACGCAGCCGCAGCAACCGCCGAGGCACCGAAATAGATGGGCAAAGTCGCTGCAATACAAATGACCTCGAGCCATATCGTGGCTGAAAATCTCGCCGCGGCCGGCGAACTGCTGCGCGAGGCCAAGGAAGCGGGCGCACAGATCGCCTGTTTGCCGGAGAACTTTTCCTTCATCGGGCTCAAGGACGCGGACAAGCTGCAAGTTGCCGAAGCTGACGGCCATGGCGCTGTCCAAACATTCTTGAGAGATACCGCAAGGCAATTAAACATGTGGATCCTGGGCGGTACCATCGTGATCCGGACCAATGATGCCAAGCGGGTGGCAAACGCCTCGCTGCTGATCGATGCGGCCGGCAAGCGGGTGGCGCGCTACGACAAGATTCACTTGTTCGATGTCACGATCCCGGGCCGCAATGAGCAGTATCGGGAGTCCACCCATGTGCTCCCCGGCCGCGAGCCGGTGATTGCGGACACGCCGGTCGGCAAGCTCGGTCTGTCGGTGTGCTATGACATGCGCTTTCCCGAACTCTACCGCGAGCTGGTGTCGCAAGGCGCGGAATGGTTGGCAATGCCCGCTGCGTTCACGGTGCCGACCGGACGCGCGCACTGGGAGACCTTGCTGCGCGCGCGCGCCATCGAGAACTTGTGCTATGTCGTGGCGCCGGCTCAGGCCGGCCTGCATACCAGCGGCCGTGAGACCTACGGCGATACGCTGATTGTGGATTATTGGGGCCAGGTGCTGTCGCGCTTGGCAAAGGGTACGGGCGTGATCACAGCGGACATCGATTTGGCCAGCCAAGCGGAATCGCGGGCGCGTTTTCCGGCTTTGGACAATCGCCAGCTGGGACTGGCGGGCGCCGCGGCGGTGCTGACATGAACGCGCGCACCTCAGAAATGATTCCGGCGAGCTTTGCAGTGGCCGAGAAAATGATCTTGGCGCCCTCCGGTCTCGATGAGCGGCGCTTGAGCCAGGTGCTCGACACCGTCATGAGCCGCGGCGTGGATTACGCGGACCTGTACTTCGCCTTGACACGCGAGGAGTCCTGGTCGCTGGAAGATGGCATCGTCAAGGAGGGCGCACACAGCATCGAACAAGGCGTCGGCGTGCGCGCCATTAGCGGCGAGAAAACCGGCTTTGCCTATACGGATGAGGTGTTGTTGCCGGCGTTGCTCGAGGCGTCCGACGCCGCGCGCGCGATTGCACGCAGCGGCGGAAAGAATGGCGTGAAAGCCTGGCAGCGGCCCTTGACCCATCGTCTCTATCTTCCGGTCGATCCGCTCGATGCCATCAAGGACGAGGACAAAGTGGCCTGGTTGATGCGCATCGACGCCGATACCCGCCGCCTCGATCCGCGCGTCAAGCAGGTGATGGCCTCCCTGGCCGCGGTGCATGAAATCGTGCTGATCGCCTCGAGCGACGGCACCCTGACGGCGGACGTGCGTCCCTTGGTGCGCCTCAACGTATCGGTGATCGTGGAACAGAACGGCCGGCGCGAGCAGGGCTATAGCGGCGGCGGCGGCCGCTTCGGACTCGATGAGCTGCTGCAAGGCGATGCCCCGTTCGAGTATGGACGCGAAGCGGTGCGCCAGGCATTGGTCAACTTGGACGCCGTGGCCGCGCCGGCGGGTTCCATGACCGTCGTACTGGGTCCGGGTTGGCCGGGCATCTTGCTGCACGAGGCGATTGGTCATGGATTGGAGGGTGATTTCAATCGCAAGGGCACCTCTGCATTCTCGAATCGCATCGGCCAGAAAGTCGCTGCCGACGATGTCACGGTGGTCGATGACGGCACCCTCGATCGGCGGCGCGGCTCTTTGAACGTCGACGACGAAGGCACGCCGACGCAATGCACGACGCTGATCGAGAACGGCATCCTGCGCGGCTACATTCAAGACAAGATGAACGCCAAGCTCATGGGCATGGCGCCCACCGGCAACGGCCGGCGCGAGTCCTTCGCGCACATGACTCTGCCGCGCATGACCAATACCTACATGCGCGGCGGTTCGCGTGCAGCCGAAGAGATCATTGCCTCGGTGGACAAGGGACTGTACGCGGTCAATTTCGGCGGCGGCCAGGTCGATATCACCTCGGGCAAATTTGTTTTTTCCGCGAGCGAGGCTTACTTGATCGAGAACGGCAAGATCGGAGCGCCGGTCAAAGGCGCAACCCTGATCGGCAATGGACCCGATGTGCTGACGCGAGTCAGCATGGTCGGCAATGATATGAAGCTCGACGGCGGCGTCGGGACCTGCGGCAAGGAAGGACAATCGGTTCCGGTCGGGGTCGGGCAACCCACACTGCGGATCGATGCGCTCACGGTCGGGGGCACGGGGTAGTGCTTCGGCGCAGTGATATCGACCGGCGGCGACCGCTTAATTTCACAGTGCCGAGGCGTCAGGACTGTACGGCGGAACCGAGCGTCTCGGGCCCATCCCCGAAACGTTGACGAATCCGGCGATTCATCGGTTCGGAATAGAAGCGTGCGACCAGCCCGCCCAAAAGGCCGGAGATGAGAATGACGCTGATGAACAAGGCCGGCACGGCGGCGAGTGAGAGCCCGGCTGCCTTGAATAGCCCGAAGGCGGCGAATACCACGAACATGTGAGTCAGGTAGACCTCGTAGCTGCGCCGGCCCAGTGAGATCAGCGGCAGCACGACACGCGGGCTTTTCCACCGAGTCTCCGCAGCCGCAGTAATGACCATACAGCTTCCGATCGCCAAGACCGTCATGTCGAGGCCGCTGCGCTCGAGACCCCACGCCTCCGCCTGGTTCGAGAGACCCAAAATGAATAGAACGAGCACCGTCCCCAAGCCGGCAAGCACCCCGATCGCCCTGCGGCTGATCTTAATCCGCGAGCCGGCAATGGCGGTCAGGCAGCCGAGAGCGATGGCATCCATGCCGCCCAGGTAGGAATATTCCCGCCAGACCTCGTTTCCATGAGCGAGTATGGTGCGGCCAAACGGCCCGAGCACCACCAAGATCAGCAGAAAGGCCACGAGCCACTTGCCGCGTCCCAGCAGCCGGCACACGGGTGGAAAAAATAGATAGAACATTTCCTCCACCGATAGCGACCAAAGAATGTCCCAATTCCCCGGAAGGTAGCCGCGATGCGCCTCGAGGACATTGATGTGGAAGGTGAGCGCGGCGATCAATGCTCGGCCCAATCCGCCGGTTTTGTCTGAAACGACGAAATCCTTGAGGCCGGCGGCGTGCAACGCGCAGAGCACGGCAAGCAACAACACAAGCAGCGGCGCGATGCGCGCAAAACGCAGTGCGTAGAAGTCGCGCATGCTGACTCTCGAGAGCGACCCCCAGCGTCGAATGGACGTGGATGTGATGAGAAAGCCGGACACCGCAAAGAACATTTGCACGCCGTGCTGCCCGTTCCACACAAATGAGGACACCAGCTGTGAGGGAAGGCCGCGAGTGTACGGAATCTTGGCCAGAAACAGGCGCATGTTGACGTGATTCATCAGCACAAAGAAGATCGCGAGACCTCGGAGGATGTCGACGCCGTCGAGTCGCGCCCAGCTGTGCGCGACGTCCGCCGCAACGACACCGGGAGCCGGATCGTGCGCCGCGCGGGTCTCATGCAAGGACATGCTGGTTTTCCTGTCGGCGCATTTGAGGTAGTTCGATCGATTGCCACTATATCAATCATCTCCCCCGCCTGACGGGCGCAGGCGCCGCTTGGCGAGGAGCGCGCAAGATGTGACATCATAGCGACCCTCGCGGCGGGGTCAGCCGCGACGATGGCACTCAAATCTTTTGCTTGGGGAGCGGACGCGATGAAATTTTATCGAGCGGCGGCGCTGGTCTTCGGTTTGTGTGCAGGAATGTTGTCGAGCGCCCAAGCATGGAGCGCCCAGGCAGCCAGCACCCAGGCAGCTGGGGCGGCGCCCCAGCTGGGTCTGCCGAGCGATGTCATGGCCTCGATGCTGACGATCGATCCGCAGCGCATTGCTGAGCACGTTAGGTTCCTCGCCAACGATTTGCTCGAAGGGCGCGGCACGGGCACGCGCGGCGGCGATATTGCGGCGAACTACATCGCCGCGCAATTCGCGTTGTACGGTTTGAAACCCGCCGGCGACAACGGCAGCTATTTGCAGAGAGTTGATTTCGTGGGCGTGCACACTTTGCCGAGCACTACCGCGTCCCTGCAGCCGGCGCACGGTCCGGCCATGGACTTGAAGCTCGCAGAGGATTATGTGGCCGGCAACCAAACGCAGACCGAGAGCACCGATATCGATGCCCCCATCGTCTTCGTGGGCTACGGTATCGAGGCTCCTGAGTACAAGTGGGACGACTTCAAAGGCGTGGACGTCAAGGGCAAGGTCGTGCTCGTGATCGTGAATGAACCGCCGTCGAAGGACGCGAAATTCTTCAATGGCGAGGCTCTGACCTATTACGGCCGCTGGACCTACAAGTTCGAGGAAGCCGCACGAAAGGGAGCGGTCGGTGCGCTGATCATTCATCGCACTGATCTCGCCAGCTATGGATGGGACGTGGTGCGTAATTCCTGGAGCGCAGAGCAGGTGGCTCTGGGCAATGACAAGGATCCGAAGCTCAAGGCTGCGGCGTGGATTCAGCTCGAGGTCGCAAGAAAATTAATGAGCGCAGCCAATCTCAATCTGGACGAGATGATCGCGGCGGCCGGTACGCGGCAATTTCAGGCCAAAGAGTTGCCGGTGCGCTTCAAGGCACATATTCAGAGCACGGTGCGGAAATTCGTGTCTTACAACGTCTTGGGGCTGTTGCCCGGCACCCTAAGCGGCGGACAAGCAGTCGCATACTCGGCTCATTACGACCACCTGGGCATCGATCCGAGCATGAGCGGCGACAACATCTATAACGGTGCCGTGGATAACGGCACGGGATGCGGGATTTTGTTGGAAATGGCGCATGCCTTCACCAGCTCGGCCGCGCGGCCGCCCTCACCCGTGCTGTTCGCCGCTGTGACCGCCGAGGAGAAGGGACTGCTGGGATCAAATTATCTCGGCAAACATCTACCCATTCCGGCAGCCAAAATCGCGCTGGACCTGAACTACGACGCCATTCTGCCGATGGGCATGCCGCAATCGGTCAATGTGACGGGCGCCGAGCGCACCTCCTTTTATCCCACGGTGGAAAAGACTGCGGCTGCTTTTGGCTTCGAAATTCAAGCGGATGCCGAACCTGGCGCCGGTCATTACTATCGTTCGGATCATTTCAGCATGGCGCGAGCCGGTGTACCCGCGTTCTCGATCAACACCGGCGTCAAGTTTGCCGGCCATCCGCCGGAGTGGGGCAAGGCTCAGCACGAGGAATACACGGCAAAACACTACCATCGCCCCAGCGATGAATTCAGCCCGACGATGGATTTCACCAGCGATGCGGCCGTCGCGAAATTCGGTTTTGCATTGGGCTGGCAAGCCATGCTGGCGAAGGGCACGGTGAATTGGCTGCCGGGAGATGAGTTCGATGCAACTCGGCGTCGCGAAGTTGCGGCCCAGGTGCGCTGACATAACGTACTGTCATAACCTGGGAAGAGGTGAATGCGTCGCTGCTCCGCGACGCGAGCGTGCGCACGCGCGTACGAATCGAGCGGAGCGTGCGCCAAGTCTCATCAGCCACGACGACCGACTCGGTAGGCTGCACACCGTTATCACACGACGGAGTTTCCATGGCCGACCATTCAATGACGGGCACGTTCAAGATCCCACAGGATCTGTTGTCCGAAGCTAAGCGCAGCAAGCCGAAGAACGATCGATTGCATGTCGAAGGCTGGCGCAATTCATGGTTGTCGCGCCTTGTGGAAAAGCTAGTCGGACAGGACTAGAAAGCCGCGTAGGAGGAGCTACCCCTAGCGGGTAGGCGTCGACCTGAAAAGGGCCGGCGCCGGCCTGAAAGTCGAGCCTTAAGTTAAATAAGCGGGTTGCCGTTGTGCGCCCGCATTATTATGGCGCCTTAGGGGAGGGAACCACCCATGCGCCTTGCTCGTCCTGTGTACGAAGGCTTGCCGCTGATTTACATGCTAATCGGCGCGGCCGCTATTTTTCTTTTCTATATCAACCCGCTGGGATTTGCCGGCAAGGCCGCGTTTCTCATCGGCGTATTCGCCGAGACCGCGGCGCTCACGCTGTTTCTGCGGCGCCAGGATTGCCGCGAATTGAGCCGCGAATATAGCGGTGAGACGATCGATTTGCCGTCGAACCTAAACAGCTAGTATCTCGGCATACGCCGACGCTCTAGCCGTTCTTCGCGTTATCGGCGACGCCGGCCACCACGGCGGTCTCCAGGGGATCCATGGCGTTTCTCACCCGCGGCGTGCGCTCATCGATATACATGATCTCGTGCTGACCCACCTGCACCACGTCGCCGTCATTCAAGTTGTGGCGCCGCACGCGCTTTGACTGCACGAAAATACCGTTGGTGCTGTTGAGATCTTCGATCAGACAGGAGTCCTGCTGAGTGACGATTTGGCAGTGATGCCGGCTGATGAACTTGCTGTCGATTTGCAGATCATTGTCGGAAGTGCGGCCGATCACCAGCCGCCCCGGTTTCAATTCGCGCTCCCCGACGGTCTTACCTTCGCTGGCGAGCAGGATGCGCCCGACCACTGGGGTGGACTCGGATTGCGGCGCCGGCACGTGGTCCAGCACCTTCATCCGATTGGTGCCCGAGGCGAACTCGACCCACTGCAATTCCTTTATCGCGGCGTCGAGTTCCTCCATGCTTACCGTGTCTTTGTCCTTGCCAAATGCCGCCATCAGGCAGGTGTCGCACAGCGTGTTGATCAATCGGGGCACGCCGCCGGTGTATTTGTAGATGGTGGCGTACGTGTCCTCGGCGAATATGCGCCGCCCTTGCGAGCCGGCCACTTCGAGACGATGGTCGATGTAGGCGTTGGTCTCCGCCTTGCTGAGGGCGGTCAGATGAAAACGCAGGCGCACGCGTTGCGTGAGCTGAACCAGTTCCGGAGAGTTCAGCTTGTCGTTCAGCTCCGGCTGTCCGGCGAGAATGATGCGCAGCACCTTTTCCTTGGTGGTCTCCACGCCCGACAACATGCGCACTTCCTCGAGCACGCGGTTGGTCAAATTCTGCGCCTCGTCGATGATGAGCAGCACCTTGCGTCCGTTGCTGTACTGTTCCATCAGAAATTGGTTCAACGTCGACAGCACTTCAGGTTTCTTCATGTTGAACGGCGAGAAGCCGAACTGCACGAGGACGCTCTGCAGAAACGCAGTCGGAGACAATTGCGTTTGGTTGATCTGCGCCACAATCGCGTCGCTTTGCAGCTCACGCAGAAACGTCTCGATCAAGGTAGTCTTGCCGGCGCCTATCTCGCCCGTGATCACGACGAAACCGTCGGTGAACCAGATGGTCGACTCCATGTATGCCTTGGCGCGCGCATGCTGCTTGCTCAAATACAAAAATTGCGGGTCCGGGCTCAAGCGGAACGGCAATTCATGCAATTTGAAGAGTTCTAAGTACATGTGCTCGTCAATCCCAAAGCATCGATAGTCTGCACCAAACAGGCTAGTTTAGGCCCATTTGATCAATTTTAGTGTATTCGAGAGTGCCAAATCGCGTTCCTTTGGCAGGCGCTTGAGGATGGTGCAATGGCCCAATTTTCGGCCCGGGCGCGCGGTTTTGCCGTAGTCGTGATACGCCAACCCGTCCACCGCCAGCAGGCGTTCGCGGTCCGGCATCAGTCCCAAAAAATTGATCATGGCCGTGTGCCCGAGGGCCCGGGTACTGCCGAGCGGCATGTCGCAGACGGCGCGCAGGTGATTCTCGAACTGACTGGTGACGCAACCCTCGATGGTCCAGTGCCCCGAGTTATGCACTCGGGGCGCCATCTCATTGGCGATCAAGGATCCGCGCACCACGAAAAACTCGATGGTGAGCACGCCGATGTAGTCGAGGGTATGCATGAGGCGTTTCAAATACCGCCGCGCGCTTTGCTCCAGCCGCGCATTGGTAAATGGCGCAACGCTGTAGCGTAGGATACCGCCCGCATGCGTGTTGCAGGACAGGGGGTAAAAAACCGTCTCACCGCCGGCGGAACGCACGCCCACCAGCGACACCTCGCGGGAAAAATCCTGAAATTTTTCGTAGATCAGGCCCGCGGCGCCGATGGCCGCCCAAGCCGGATCGATATCTTGCGCCGCGCGCAACACATATTGGCCCTTGCCGTCATAACCTAAGCGGCGCGTTTTCAGAACGCCCGGAAGCCCGATTTCCCGGGTGGCCTGAATGAGTTGCTCGCGGTTGTCGATGGCGCAATGTGCGGCTACCGGGATCTTCAGGCGGGTGAACAAGGCTTTTTCCGCCAGGCGATCTTGCGATATCTCGAGCGCCGCGCGCGGCGGGCGAACCCGTGTGATTTTCTCGAGAGGCTCGAGCGCGCTGCCGGAGATGTTCTCCCAGTCAAATGTGACGACGTCGCTGCGCGATGCCAGTTCGGTGAGAAGCGCCGCGTCCTCCAGATCACCGATGAGGCTCGGTGCCACTTGCGCACCGGGTGTATCGGCGCTGCGGTCTAAAAACAGGCAGCGCACACCAATGGGGTAGCCGGACAGCGCCAGCATTCGCCCCAACTGGCCGGCCCCGATGATACCGACGTGCATCAATTTCAAGAGTTGCGCGGATCCGGCTTGGCGATAACCGCCGCGGTTTGCGCCTGGCGAAACGCGTCCAAAGCGCTGCGGACATCGGCGTCTTCATTGGCGAGCATCGCGGCCGCGAACAAGGCAGCGTTCGCCGCGCCGGCGACGCCGATGGCAAAAGTCGCGACCGGAACGCCGCTGGGCATTTGCGCGATCGAAAGAAAGGAGTCAATGCCACTCAATGCTTTGGATTGAATCGGAACGCCGAGCACGGGAACCGAGGTCTTGGCCGCGGTCATTCCGGGCAGGTGAGCCGCGCCACCGGCACCGGCAATGATGGCTTTCAGGCCCCGCGCACGCGCGGAAGCGGCGTACTCGAACAGCAGGTCCGGCGTGCGATGCGCCGAGATCACACGCACCTCGTGCGCAATGTTCAAGCGGGTCAATGTGTCGGCCGCAGTCTGCATCGTTTCCCAGTCGGAAGACGACCCCATAATGACTCCGACCACGGCTTTCATCCGGGCAAGTTTACCAATCTATCCGAGCAACTGGCGCAGAAACGCAAAAAGTTCCCGGGCGCCGACCGGCGAACGCTGTTCCGCGCGCTCTTTTTCGGCTTTATCGAGCAGTCTGGTCAAGGCGGCACGATCGGCATTGGGATATTCCTCGAGCAACTCAGCCATCGCCACCGCGGGTTCCGACAGCAGGCGATCGCGCCAGCGCTCAATCTCCTGAAAATGGCGAATTTCCAGATCATGGCGCTGCTTGCGCTCGGCCATCTTGGCGAGCACCGGTTCCGGGTCGATGTTGCGCATCAATTTGCCGATGTATTGCCGTTGGCGGACTTGCGCGCCGTGCGAAGGCAGGCGCCGTAGGTCGCGCAGCGCGACAAACAGATTTTCCGGCAGGTCCAAGGCCTTGATCTCTTGATCCGGGAGAGCGGACAGTTTCACGCCCAGTTCCTGCAAGGACGCCGCTTCCCGCTTGCGGGCGCTCTTGCTTAACCGCTGCTCCTCTGTTTCGCCGGATTCCTGGCCTTCATTCTCGCTGCTCATATTCGCCATGCTATCACTCGGGCCGGTAGAATCACCCGTTGGATTCCCCGTAGCTTAAGGTCGGAGAGACGATGGCCGCCACCCATACCCCCGCGCGACTCACCCAAACGGACCTGGAGTCCATTATCGAGCGCGCACTTGAAGAAGCCCGGGCGCGCGGGGCCTCCCAGGCGGAAGCGGCCGTCAGCCAGGATACGGGCCTGTCCGTAGGCGTGCGATTGGGCGAGGTGGAGACCCTGGAACACCAGCGCGATCGCAGCATGGGAATAACGGTGTATTTCGGACAGCGCAAGGGTACGGCGAGCACCGCCGATTTCTCCCTGGAGGCCGTGCGTGCGACCGTCGCCAAAGCCTGCAGCATCGCCCGCTTTACCGCGGAGGATGAGAGTGCGGGGCTGGCCGATGCGGCGCTCATGGCGTGCTCGCCGCCCATCCTCGACCTATCGCACCCCTGGAATGTCAGCGCCGACCGCGCCATCGAGATCGCCAAATCCTGCGAGGCAGCGGCGCTGGCCTTCGATGCGCGCATCAACAATTCCGAGGGCGCATCGGTCGGCACTCACCAAGGCCTGCATGTCTATGGAAACACGCATGGGTTCGTCGGCGGTTACCCCACCACTTCGCATACCCTGAGCTGCGTGGTCCTGGCCGGAACCGGGGAGGATATGCAGCGCGACTATTGGTACACCAGTTCGCGCGATTGGCGCGAACTCGAGGACGCGGAATCGGTCGGCCGGGAAAGCGCGCGGCGCACCATTGCCCGGCTCGGACCGCGGAAAATCAGCACCCGGCGCGCACCGGTGCTGTTCGTGCCGGAACTGGCGCGCGGCCTCATCGGGCATTTCACCGCGGCAATTCGCGGCAGCAGCCAATACCGGCAGGCCTCGTTCTTGCTGAATTCTGTAGGACAACAAATATTTCCCGCGGGGTTCTGCATCGCGGAGCGGCCGCACATACCGAAGGCCATGGGCAGCGCGCCCTTCGACGATGAGGGAGTGGCGACGCATGATCGCGAACTGATCGCCGATGGAGTGCTGACGGGCTACATTTTGTCGAGCTATTCGGCGCGCAAGCTGGGATTGCAGACCACGGGTAATGCCGGCGGAGTGCACAATCTCCTGGTGGCGCCCACCCTGGCCGGCGGCCTTCCTGCATTGCTGTCACGCCTTGGAACCGGGTTGTTGCTGACCGAATTGATGGGGCAGGGTGTGAACACCGTGACGGGCGATTACTCGCGCGGTGCGGCAGGATTCTGGGTCGAGAATGGCGCGATTCAATACCCCGTGGCGGAAATCACCATTGCCGGAAACTTGAAATCGATGTTTACGGGAATTGCCGCGGTGGGCGATGACATCGATGCCCGTGGCGGTGTGCGCGTCGGCTCGATTTTGCTGCAGGAAATGACCATCGCGGGCGAATGATTACGCAGTGCCTCGCAGGCTCCTAAGACTTGGTCTCGATAAAATCCTTGAGCGTGCGGCCTTTCAAGGGTGCTTCCATCGAGCTTTCCACTTCGTTCAAGAGCGCGACCGCGGGCCCGACGCTGTGAATGGCAATGGCCAATCGGCCGCTGTGCAGTGCACGAACGACTTCAAAGACTTCGGCAAGGCGAATTGAAGCGATATCGCGGCCCGGCACGAATTGCTCGCCGGCGGTCGCCAAGAGCAGTCCGTTCTGTTCCAGGCAATGCAGCACGGGGGCCAGCGCGATGCTGGGAATGTCGAGTTCCGCCGCCAGCGCATGCGCCGTCCACGACGCCTTGCCGGCTGAATAATCGCGGCCGACCAGGTACATGATCGACAGCGCCACCTGCTCGCGATCCCTGCCGGTGAGTTCGAAGGCTTCTTGGCCGTGGCGCAGGTATTGCGGAAATTGCAGGTAGAAGGCGAGCTGCGCGCCGATGAGCAAGATCAGCCAGCTCAAGTAAACCCAGATGAGCGTGGTTAGCACGATGGCGAACCCGGTGTAGATCGCCACCAATGAAGACGAATAAACAATGAACGCAGTGAAGACCTTGCCGACCAGCGCCCACACGATGCCCGCCGTGACGCCGCCGATCAGCGCCGCGCGATATTGCACCTTGGTGTTGGGGATGAAGACATACATGAAGGTGAATATGATGGTGACGATCACGTACGGCAGGACTTTGCCCACGGCGCTCAAGGTCCAGGCCAACGGCTTGATCCCGTCGACCCACGCTGCAAAAGGGCTGCGTTCGGCGCTCGCCAGCAGTCCGAGCGCCACGGCGAGTAGGATCGGCCCGAGTACCATCACTGCCAGATATTCGCTGAAACGACGCAAAAAGCTGCGAGGCCGATCGACACGCCACAAAAAATTGAAGCTCGTTTCCACCTTCTGAATCGTGGTGACGACGGTATAAACCAGGAAGATCAGGCCGATCGCACCCAGCAGATCGCCGCGCATATTGCGCACGAACTGCAATACGCTTTCCGTCAACTGATCCGCCGCGCCGCCCATCGGCGCGAAGAATTGCGAAATAATGAATTTCAAATCGCCGCGCGCGCCGAGGCTTTTCAAGATGACCGCGCTGAAGACCAGCAGAGGCACGATCGACAGCAAGGTGGTGTAGGCGAGGCTCATCGCCCGCACCGTGATCTCGCCGCGCAACCAGTCGCGTAGCAACGCGGCTGGATAGCGCGCCACACGCAGCGCCGGACCCCAAGGCGGAGGCATGCTGCGCGAGCCGGTGAACAGGCCATCTTCGATGGTCTCGACCCATTTGAACATGTACGAACCTTACACGACGCAAGGGGCAAGGCAAGCAACGGTCAGCGCCAGAGCGAAGCGCCGGCTCATGCCGTGAGGAGTTTGAGCGCCTCGCGGTAGTTATCGCTGGTGCGCGCCAAAATATCCGCCGGTAGATGCGGCGCAGGCGGCTTCTTGTTCCAGTGCAATGATTCCAAATAATCGCGCACGAATTGCTTGTCGAAGCTCGGTGGACTGATTCCGGGTTTGTAAGAAGCCATCGGCCAAAACCGCGAAGAATCCGGGGTCAACGCCTCATCGATGAGGAACAGCCTTCCCGACTTGTCGACGCCGAATTCGAACTTCGTGTCGGCGATGATGATATTGCGCGCACGTGCGTGTTCGGCCGCGAATCGATAGACATCGAGGGCAATGCGTCGAATCTCCGCGGCGCATTCCTTCCCGACCAGCTTGACGATGGCATCGTATTCGATGTTCTCGTCGTGAGCGCCGGCCGGTGCTTTTGAGGCGGGTGTGAATAGCGGCTCAGGCAAGCGCGCCGCCATAACGAGCCCGGCGGGCAGCGGGATCCCGCAGATCGAACCGTGCGCCTTGTAGTCCTTGTAGCCTGAGCCGATGAGATAACCGCGCACCACCGCCTCGAGCGGCAGGGCATTGAGCTTCTTCACGACCATGGCCCGGCCCTTGAGCTGCGCGCGTTCCTCAGCGTCGCTGACGACATCCTCGACGCTGAGGTGGGAGAGATGGTTGGGCGCGATGTGAGCGGTTTTCCCAAACCAAAACAGCGAGATCTGGGTTAATACCTGGCCTTTGAAGGGAATCGGATCCGGCAGTACCACGTCGAAAGCCGACAGTCGATCGGTTGCGACGATGAGCAAGTGCTGATCATCCACATCGTAGATATCACGCACCTTTCCCTGGTGTATTTTTTTGAGACTGCGCAGGCGTGTCTCAAAAAGCGGTGCTGGATGCGAAACCTGTTCCATGTGCAAGCGCTCGCGACTGCTACCATTGAAGGTCGGCGATTGTGGCGGGACACGGCGTGTAGGTCAACGCGAATGAGTTGGAATGGCATCTT
>Ga0210391_10001218_pt1 | contig 23936 bp, 20 predicted proteins | sample IncBWC12OmetaG_FD_160573 | JGI IMG/M metagenome (GOLD analysis project Ga0210391, IMG submission 160573) | Forest soil microbial communities from Barre Woods Harvard Forest LTER site, Petersham, Massachusetts, United States - Inc-BW-C-12-O ...
CGTCGGTGAACTTCGATCGCTTCATCGGTCCCCTTCTCCTTCGGCCCCTTGGGCCGCCTTCTGGAGGACTTCGACTGCGACTTTAGTCCAGCTCTAAACTGACCTCAAAATCGGGACTCAGGTCACGTCGGCAGTTGGCGCCCCCTCGCCAAATTGCCGATCGCTCGCACTGCGTGATTGAAGCCGGGCTTTGTTTGGCGCTGTCCGCTTGTCTTGCGCCACGCTTTGCTTAGACCTTCGGCCTTCATCCGTCGCGACGGATAGACCCAACCTATCCGCGGACTCTTCGATAGATAACCCGGGCGCCGCAGCGCGTGTGCAGTACGTCCCGGTTCTTCCGGAGCAGGCGTGAAAGGATATAGCCGATTGACGTCTTTAAGGCATGGCCGAAGTCCTCGATGATGAAGTTCATTGCGCGAGTTCTGACACTGTGCGGCTTTCTGAGCGTCGCGATGGCGCAGCAGTTTCCGCTCTGGGAGCACCTGCTGGCCCACTACGGCGGCAAGACCGATGAGACGCCGGTACCCTCGATGAAGATGGGCAACCACATGCAAATGTCTTTGAAGGGCAAGCCACTACCCGGTGACGAGCAGCGTGGCCAAGACATCGTGGCCGCTGCACGCGAAGTGTTGGCACGTTATGCGGATGCAAATGTGGCGCTGCGCGATGGCTACAAGCCGTTTCATCCGACTGGCCGAATGGGCGAAGAGGTCCATTACACGAACTACCACTTCGCTCGAAAAGAGCAGCTGCACGTCGACTACAGGCAACCCGGATCGATCCTTTACAGGCGCGCATCCGAGGGCATGAAGGCCGTCGGCGTAATGTACACTGCGCCGCGCGATTCAACGCCAGAGCAGCTGGACGGGATCGCCCCTCTGAGCATCGCGACCTGGCACCGCCACGTGGATTTTTGCGGCGGCCCGCGAACCTTGCCACTCAGCGAGCAGTTCGGACCGGGCGCGCAATTTGGGCCACAGGGTAGTATTCAATCCGAGGACGCCTGCATCGCGGCGCACGGCTTGTGGATTCCCGTGGTCTTCGGCTGGATGACTCACGTCTATCCTGATGAAAGGGACACGTGGGCCGGAATGGATATGCAAATGGAATCCAACACCGAAGCCCCGAGATGATTCGCGCCCGGTTCGCACGCGGGGCTCGTAGCGGCCGCTCATGGTTATGAATGGCAAGCTCGGCGGATAGCCAGATCGACCAAGCTAACTTTGCCATTTCAACAAAGTCGTGAGACCCACTGACGCGTGAGAGCATTCATCGGATATTGGGCCCAAACGCGGTGGCGGTAGCTCTTACGTATTAGTCCCAATAGTAGTCGAAGGGGATTCTTGCTAGCGTGACACCGAAGCCTCGGATTTTCGAGGTCATGTCGCTGTTGCGCGCTTTTGCCGCACTGCGCCAAGCTCGACGAAGCAGGGAAGAATAAAGATGCACTTTGTCGTGCAGTCAGAGCAGCGGAATCTCATCAAATCATCTCTTCACACTCCGGATCCCCACGGGGGCAAGTCTCTATGAGCCTCAAGTCCCGCGTCGGGCGGCTCCCGATCATCGTGGGTTCCTTCGCGCTCGCCAGCGCACTCATGGCCGGCCAGGCTGCCGGCGTCGGCATCACAGGCAGAGTCCTAGGAGGAGGCGCGCCTATTGCCAATTCGACGGTGACGTTGTGGGCGGCAACGGCAGGCGCGCCGGCACAATTGGGACAGGCGAAGACTGGCGCAGATGGTCAATTCAGTCTGAGCGCAACCCAGTCGCCGGCGGCTGGTGCCAGTCTGTATCTGGTCGCGCAGGGCGGTAAGGCAGCTACGGACAAGTCTGCGACTGACAACACTGCCATCGCGCTCATGGCCGTCTTGGGCAGCAAAGCGCCGCCCAGAGTCACGATTAATGAGTTCACAACCGTGGCGTCGGCATGGACGCACGCGCAATTTCTCACGGGCACAGCGGTCCAGGGGCACGCGCTCGGCTTGAGCATCGCAGCTGGCAACGTACCCAACTTTGTCGATGTCGCGACCGGTGGCTACGGTACGGTGATCCAGGATGCGATTAACAGCACGCAGACGCCGACGCTCGCCAATTTCGCCACACTCGCCAACGTCATGGCCGGGTGCGTCACGCGGGTGACGGCGAATGCGTGCGCCAGCTTCTTTTCTGCCGCGACCGGACCCGGTGGAAGGGAGCCCGGCGATTCGCTCGCGGCAGCAGAGTCCATCGCACGCAATGCTGCTTATAAGCCGCAGCGAATTTTTGCGCTGCTCGAGGCTTTTTATCCGATACCGCAAGGCAAGAAGCTGCGCGTAACCCCATTCATTCCGTACCTGAGCTTTGCGCCGAGCGCGTGGGTGCTGCCGCTGAAGTTCAGCGGCGGCGGGCTCAACGGACCCGGCAAGATCATGTTCGACAGCAACGGTAATGCATGGACAGGTGACAACTTCATCGTTGGCTTTCAGTCACTCGATGCCTTTTGGAATGGCAATCTGTCGGAAATCGCGCCCAATGGCCGTCCGCTATCGCCCATGACGACTGGCTTCACGGGGGGTGGTCTTGAGGGTCCTGGGTTTGGCACTGCGGTCGCCGCGGACGGCAAGGTGTGGGTTGACAATACCTCGGGCAAGACGATCTCTCTCTTTGACAACAACGGCAAGCCCCTCTCGCCTCCCGAGGGCTACAACTTCGGCGGCAAGCTCGGGCTGATGCAAGGCATCATTGTTGCCCCCAATGGCGATGTGTGGGCGCTTGATTTTGGGGACGACAAGGTTGTCTACCTGCCCAACGGAGACCCGAGCAAAGTGAAGTTCTTTTGCCAGTCAACGGACGGCAAACCGAACAAGGACAGTCCCTGCAAGCTCAACGGTCCGTTCCACCTCGCCATTGATCAGCAAGACAGAATCTGGATCACCAACGCGATTACTGACACCGTGACGCGCTTCCCTGCCAGCGACCCGAGCCAGGTGCAGGTGTTTAAGATCGGTGGTCATAGCGGCAAGGGCATGGCGATTGACAGCAAGGGCAACGCCTGGATCACGGGTACCGCGGGCGAAGGACTGAGCCTGGCAGTCAAGTTGCACCTTGTGGAACTCAAGCTCACAGGCAACATGAAAGAACTGGATCGGGTAATCATCGATTGGCTCAAGACACACCGCCGAGGCAATGTGACGATGCTGCGGCCTGATGGCACACAGGCGCCCGGCGGCTCCGTCTTCAACGGTGGCGGCGCGACGTGGGCTGCGTGGGGTGCGGCCATTGATGGAAACGATCACGTTTGGATCTCTTCGCTGATCGGCACCAATCTCGTGGAGTTGTGCGGTATCCGCACCGAGACCTGCCCGCCGGGAATGAAGACGGGGGATCCGATTTCTCCGCCCAGTGGCTATGTGGGCGGCAATATGGAGTGGTTGACCGATGTGGCCGTCGATCCTGCAGGCAACGTGTGGGTTGCCAACAATTGGCAAGACGATCAGACCTGCTTTGGGTTGCGGCCCGAAGCCGCATCCACCCGCTGTGGCGGCAACGGCATCACCATATTCTACGGTATGGCGAAGCCCGTTCGTGCGCCGCAGATCGGACCGGCGCGTGGGTATTAGCTTTACCACGGCAACACCCGGGGCCAGCGACAGTGCGGGTGGCCATCAAGGCAATGGCGGTTCCTTATGAAACGCTTTTTCGATCTCACCTTTCGACCGTTCTTCGTGCTGACCGGCATTGGGACGGCGGCCGCCGCGGCCTACGCTTTTTGGCCCGAGTGGGCGGTAACGCATATCGCGAAGCTCGTTTACCGCGAGGAGTACACGATACTTGTACAGCATTGGGGCATCATGGTTGGCCTGATGGGCGTTTTCATGGTCGTCGCAGCCTATCGTGCGAACTGGCGCAATCCGATTCTCATCTACAGCGCGTGTGAGAAGACCTTTATGGTTTGTGTGGTCGCGGCGAATATAAGCCAGCCCTATTCGCAGGGCTTTTGGATCGGTGCCGGGATGGATGCCGCGGTCGTGCTATACACGATCGGCTACTTCGCCGTGTGCGGATTTGAGGCGCCATCCTCGACGGACGTGCTCTCAAACTAGAGCGCGTAGATGCCTCTGTGGAACGAGGGCGTTTGCGAGACAGTCGCGCACTTCTCCCATCAATGACGCTGCGCGCATTGGTTGCCCGAAACCTGCCGTTCACGGCAGACGCGTTGGGGTCAACACCGGCCAAAGGATGTGACTACACTTTCGCGCCGAATGCGGCAGCACCGCGTCCTTTGGACCTTCGTATCAACGGACAACACGCGGTATCAGTGGATGTCGCGCCAGTGCGTGAAATTGTTGGGTAAGTTTGTGGGTAACCCAAAAAGTCCCACCGCGCCAACCGCTTGAGCGCGGAGAAATTTACTGCCGCGGTATGATTCCTCTCCCGGGCACCAAGTCCTTAGTTTTCAATATTATATGACTCTTTGTTCGACGGATTTCGAGTATTTTTCCGACTCGAACTGGAACGCGAACTATAGATGATTCCGCAGCCTCAGATCGGTCAACGATCGAGCATAAACTGCGATTCGTATTTATGAACTCGCAAAAGCGAATTGCAGGAATTCGCTTGCGCGGTTGATAGTCAGGCAACCGACCGTGGAAGTGAGTGTCGGCAAAAACGACGTGAGGGTCGCCTCTATGTGAGGATGACGATCTTACCGCCGGCTTTGTTCTCCTCCATGCAGCGATGCGCCTCGGCAGCCTTCTCAAGCCTGAAGATCCTTCCGACTTGAATCGGAAGCTGGCCGGAGGCGATCTTCTCAACGAGTTCCTCCAGTGGCGTCTGCATGAAGTCCTCGGCGCCGCCATGGTAGCTGGTGAGACAGACCGTGCTTGGGATTGCCTCCATTGGGCGGAACCCTTCCTGTGAGCCCGCGTCTCCCACCATACCGGTCATGCACACGATGCCGCGCTGCTTGGCGCAGCGCAGAGAGTCCAGGAGCGTCCGGCCGACGAGCTCGAGCACTCTGTCGGCGCCGCCCGGAAGCACCTCGCGCACCTGCTCTGCGATGACGCCGTTGTCGATGAACACCTGGTCGACGCCGCTCGCGCGGAGCAGTGTCTCGTGCTCCGGCCGCCGCGTGGTCGCTGCCACGATCGCCCCGTGGAGCTTGGCAATCGCGGCAGCGGCGAGACCCACCGCCGTCGTGCCGCCGCGGATCAGCAAGCGCTCCCCCGACTCGAGCCGCAGTGATTTGAAGAGCGAGCCCCAGGCCGTCTGCAGCATCTCGGGGACAGCACCGAGCGTCTCCCAAGGGAGCGCGGTCCGGAGCATCTGAACTTGCGCGGCGGGCACCACCGTGTACTCGGCGCAGCCGCCGTCAAACTCCATCCCCATGCCGCCGAGCGCCGTGGCTACGATATCCCCCGGATGGAATTCACCTCCGGGCGCCGCCGCGACGGTGCCGACCGCTTCGATGCCGAGGATGCGGGGAAACGTAAGGTTCGGACGCAGCCCCTGGCGTACGGCGAGATCAAGGCGATTGAGCCCGCACGCCTGCACGCGGATCAACACCTGCCCTGCCCGCGGGACTGGCACCGGCCGCTCCTGGATCTCGAGAACCTCCACGCCGCCCGGCCGACGAGCGACCGCGGCCTTCATGGTCAAGGCGCCTGGGGGGCTAGCCACCCGGATCCTCCGTGGTAACTTTACGAGGGCCAAACAATAAGACGACGCACACAGGCCAATTAGGGGCCAATCGTGGAATTGAGCTTCCCAGAACCTGAAAGCCGATGAGCGACTTCAACTCGCTGATGATCTTCGCCGCGGTGGTCAAGGCCAAGAGCTTCTCGGAGGCCGCACGGCGTCTGAAGATGCCGCTCGCGAGCGTGAGCCGCCGGGTCGCGGACCTCGAGGCCGAGCTCGGGGTCAGGCTCCTCGAGCGCTCGACGCGGAGCCTGCGGCTCACCGAGGTTGGTGCTGAGGTGCTCGAGTATGCCGACCGGAGTCTGGAGATCTGCGAGGCGGTGGACAGCATCGTCTCGAATCACAAGGCAACGGTGTCCGGCGTGCTGCGGCTGTCCGCGCCGCCGAACGTGTCCGAGTCACTCCTCACCCCGCTCTTGTGCGCATTCCGCACCTCCTACCCCAACGTGCGTGTCCAGGCGCTTATCACCGAACGGCACGTCGACCACATCGCGGACGGCGTCGATCTGGCGTTCCGCGTTGGGGTGCTGAAGGACGCATCGCTGGTCGCCCGCCCGATCCTCACGTACAGGCACCGCCTGGTCGCCAGTCCTGAATACCTGAAGAGGGTCGGCCCTCCCAGAAAACCGAGCGACCTGCTCGGTCACACGATGATCGCCTTTTCCTACTGGAAGCCCGAGACCTCTTTCACCTTCGTGAACGTGGACGGCAGGGAGAAAGAGACGGTCACTTTCGTTCCGTATCTGTCGATGAACGACTTCGCGGGGCTGACTCCGGCGCTGCTCGCCGGTGAGGGCATCGGCGAGCTGCCGCCAATCGTGCAGCCCGAACTGGTACGCGACGGCCGCCTGGTCGAGGTGATGCCCAACTGGCGCTTTCCCACCTTCGATCTGTCCCTCGTCCATTTGAGCAATCGCCTCGTGCCCCGGCCGGTGCGCGTCTTCAAGGAATTCGCGGTGCAGATGGCGCCAAAAATCTTCCCGGACCTGCCGACCTGACGATCAGCCGCTGACTTTCGCGAGCTGATTATTCCAACCGCGAGAAACCCATTCTCAGTTTGCCCGGCTGTTGCGCTCCGTGCGGATGGCTATGATCTTGAGCGTCCTTCGAGACCCTGAAGATTCAGCACCGCGCCGTACAACGCGCCATCGCAACGGCAGGAGTCGAAACCATGAAGACCGCAATCATCGGACTCGGGAATATCGGCAGGCAGGTTGCCCTCAACCTGATCGCAGGCGACCAGAGCGTGATCGTCGCCGATCACGGCGCCACCAAAGCTGCGGACTTTGCCAAAGCCTCGAGCGGCAAGGCACGGGCGGCCTCGGTGGCGACGGCGATCGAGGATGCCGACATCATCGTGTTCGCCGTCTACTTCAATGTCATTAAGGAGCTCCTTGCCGAGTACCGCGGCAAGCTGGCCGGTAAAATCGTGGTGGACCCGTCGAATCCCGTCGCGCCGGATAACACGGGGGGCTTTAAAAAGACGATCCCTCAGGACCAGTCGTCCGGGCAGATCCTCGCGAGGCTCCTGCCTGTAGGGGCGCGACTGGTCAAGGCCTTCGGCACGCTCGGTGCCGCCTCGCTCAAGACCGGTGCCCGACACGCGCCCGAGCCCTACGTCCTCTTCTACGCCAGCGATGACCGCGACGCAGGAAGCGCCGTGGCCGAGCTCATCAAGGCGAGTGGCTTCGCTCCAGTGCCCGTCGGCGACATCAGCCAGTCCATCCGCATTGAGGTGTTCGGTGACCTGCATGAGTTCGGGAAGCTCGGAAAGCTCGTCACCGCCAAGGAAGCTGTCGCCCTCATCTAGATGCGAGGGAAGGCCTATGGCACAGCACTGGATCGATGGCCAATGGGCGGACGGCGGCGAGAGTGCCCAGAGCATCAATCCCGCCACAGGGGAACCGATCGGTACTTACACCGAGGCCGGCGCGGCGGAGGCGCAACGCGCGATCGCCGCAGCGCTTCGGGCCTTCCGCGAGACGCCGTGGCGCAGCGACCGGCGCCTCAGGGCGCGGGCGATCAACGAGATGGCGGACCGCTTCGAGGCGCGCACGGAGGATCTCATCCGCATCCTGTGCCTCGAGAACGGCAAGGTTGAAATGGAGGCGCGCTTCGAGGTGACGATGGTGCCCTCCAAGCTGCGTTTCTACGCAGCGCTCGCACTCACAGACTTCGGGCGTGCGATGGAGACCTCCGCGGGGCGCTACACGATGACGCTGCGCGAGCCGGCCGGTGTCGCCGGAATCATCGCGCCCTGGAACTCCCCCGTCGTGCTCTTCATCCGCTCGCTCGCTCCGGCGCTCGCGGCCGGCTGCACCGTAGTGGGCAAGCTTCCCGGCTTCACCGCGCAGACCAACGCCCTCATGTGCGAGGTGTTTAGCGAAGTGAGAACTCTGCCCAGAGGCGTCATCAACGTGTTCAGCGAGGTGCACAGCGCCGCTGCGCGGGTACTCATCGATTCGCCGGACGTACCGGTCATCAGCCTCACCGGAAGCTCCGCCACCGGCCGCGCCATTATGGCGGCAGGCGCCAAGCACCTGAAGCGTTTCGGCGGGGAGCTCGGCGGTAAGACACCCGTGATCGTCTTCGAGGACGCCGACCTCGACCAGGCTCTGCCTAAGGTCGAGAAGGCGCTCACCGTGTTTGCCGGTCAGTTCTGCATGACCGGGAGCCGTCTGCTGGTCCATCGGCCGATTCTGGATGAGGTACGCAAGCGCCTCGGCGCGCGGCTCGAGGCCGTCAAGGTGGGGCCTGCCTCCGATCCCAAAAGCGACATGGGGCCCATGATCAACGTGGCCAACGTACAGCGGGTCGATCGCCTGGTCGATGCCGCGATCGCCGCCGGTGCAAAGGTCATCGTGCGCGGCGGGCAGGTCAAGGAAGGGCCACTAGCGAAGGGCGCGTTCTACCGGCCGACGCTGCTGGAGATCCACGATCATTCGCTGCCGATCGCGCAGAGCGAAGTGTTTGGTCCGGTGCTGGTGATGCAGCCGTTCGATACCGAGGCGGAGGCGGTCGCGCTCGCCAATGACTCCGAATACGGCCTGTCGGCCTCTGTCTGGTCGACGGACGTCGACCGGCCGCTACGCGTGGCGCGGCAGATCGAGGCCGGTACGGTCTGGATCAACAACTGGGCGATCGTCTACGACGAGACCGAGGAAGGTGGTTACAAGCAGAGCGGTCTTGGGCGGCTGAATGGTGTGTCCGCGCTCGATGACTTCGTCGAATACCGGACTATCATCCACGAGGTCGACCTCAACGCAGGGAGCCGCAGCGCGGGCGCCGCAACATGAGGGCGGCTGCGAGGCGCGAGGGCGGCGCCACCGACCAACGTTTGCGCGCGCGCTCGGCGGCCGCTCTACTCCTACTGTTGCCGGCGGTCTTCACCCAGGCACAAAGTCCAATTACCATGAGTACCGCTGAACGCCGTGTCGCCACCGCCCAGGAGCTCGTCGCGGCGCTCTCCGATTCGGCCGCGGCCGAGATCATCGTCACGGCGGATCTCGCGGAGCTGCGCACGTTCCGCCTCTCGCCCCACAGGACCCTCAGAGGCGCAGCTTCAGGCGTGACGCTGAGCTTTGCCCCGGGCGAGGACGGTGTACAGCTCTCGAGCAATGACCGCATCGAGACCCTCGCGATCCGCACCGATCCCGAGCGCCGGGCGCTCTTCAACGACACGCAGGTCGACGGTCTCGGTCGCCTGGTCCTGCGCAATCTCAGCACAATCGGGACGATCCAGCTCCTGGCCCGCGACAAGGTCAAAAGCGGCCACGTCGAGGCCGAGAACATCGACATCGTGTCGGCCGATGCGCGCGGGTTAAGCGAGCGCGCTAAGGGCTATGGCGTCGAGGTCATTCCCGGGGCCTTCGTGCTCTGGAATCAACAGACAGATCGTAGCGTCGCATTGACGGCTGACCTCACGGGGCTCGCAGCCGGGCGCGCCGGCGCCCCAGTACGTGGCAGCGGCATTTTTGTGAGCGGCGCGGGCGACACGGGCGGCCGCCTTAGCATACGGCGGCTCGAGACCGGAGCGATCTACAGCGACGCCGGCATCGCGCCCGGCACGCCAGACCGGATCTCGGGCGGGGTGTTCGTCGTGTACGGCGCCTTCGTCGACCAGGTGCGCAATGCAGGCCCGGTAACGACCTACGGCCCGAACGACATGGTGCTCGACAACTGGGGCACGGTCGGGCGCTGGACCGCCGAGGAGAAGATCACATCCTACGGCCCGAGCGGCATCGGCTTCGTCAACTTCGGGACACTGGACGTACTCGAGGTTAAGGCGCCGATCGAGACGTTCGGCCAGGGTTCGCGGGGCTTCAACGTCTACACGGGCACGGTGCATACGGCCGACTTCGAGCGCATCGTCACGCATGCCGACGGCGCGGTCGGCATCCAGATCAGCCAACCCGTGGGCGAAATCCGCGTGCGCCGCGGCATCGAGACTTACGGCGCCACGGGGGACTCGCTCGTCAAGGGCGTCGTCGTGAAGCTCGCCGCCATTGGCTTGAGCGTCAAGCCCGGCGGATCCGCGCGCAGCATCTCGATCGCGGGCGGACTCGTGACGCACGGCGCCGCCGTCAACCCGCTCGAGCTGCACGGCAGCATCGAGCGGCTCGAGGTCACGGACGGCTTCACCGCCGGCGGCGGGGGGTTCGACAAGCTCTGAAGCGTCCCGCGAGGGCAGCTAGCGGATGCGTAAGGGATTGAAGTCGGTGCCCCGGTCGTAGTGGTCGATGCCCTCGACGCGCTTGAGGTAGCGGACGATGGCATAGGAAAGGGGCAGGAGCAGGACCTCCACCGCCACTTTGGCGCTCCAGCCCGTGACGATGCTCAGACACAGAAGCCGGCGCGGCAGCACGTCACTGAGCGCCAGGCCATAGAAGAGGAGCGTATTGACGCCCTCGCCCGCCACCGTCGATGCAATAAAGCGCGCCCAGAGCCGCCGGCCTTGATCCCACACCTTCATCTTCGCGAGCACATACGAGTTGCAGATGTCACCCGCGAAGAAGGCGACCAGCCCTGCGACAGCGGTCCTCGGGCTCACCGAGAAGACCGAGCGATACGCGGCGTCGGCACCAAAAAACGCCGCCGGTGGAACCGCGAGCTGCCCCGCGGCGAGCGCGGATCCCAGGAGCGAGCAGCCGACCGAGACCCAGATGACGCGGCGCGAGCGGGCGTAACCGTAGACCTCCGTCAGCAGATCCCCGATCAGATAGGTGAGCGGAAAGTAGAGCACGGTGACCGAGACACCGACGCCATGCAGGGCAACGATGCGGGCGCCGGTGAAGTCCGATACCAGAAGGAAGGTGACGTTGAGCGCGGTCAGGAGATTAAGGAAGCGGAACTCCGCGTTGGTACGCATCGGGCCCCTCAGGTCGGCAGCGACGGAAAGAGCTGCGGCACCATCTGAATCGCGAACTCCTTGAAGACGCGCACTTGGCGCGGAATGTGTCCGCGCTGGGGATGTGCCAACGCGAGATCAAAGACTGGCAGGTGCCAGTCGGGCATCACTTCGACCAGCAGGCCCTTGCGCATCAGCTCCGGCTGGACGATCGGCGGCAACTCCCCGATGCCACTGCCGTTAAGGAGCGCACCGGCGAGCGCGGCGTAGTCGTTCATTGCAATACAGGGCTCGAACGCCAGCGTCTCTTTCTCCTCTCCCGTCGCGTGGACGAAGCTCCAGCTGTAATCGGGGCGCCAGAAGGAAAAGGCGAGCAGCCGGTGACCCAGAAGGTCGCGCGGCGTCCGAGGGAGCTCGCGCCCGGCGAGATAGCCGGGACTCGCGACAACCTGGTGACGGTAGGTGAGGAGCTTGCGCACCACGAGACTCGAATGGATGAACGCTCCGATCCTGAAGGCGATGTCCACATCGTCCGCGATGCTGTGGCCGAGCCGCTCGGTGATCCGCACCTGCACGCGCACCGACGGGTAGGAGGCCTGGAACGCGCTCACCAAGGGCACGATCAGGGAGTCGGAGATGCTCGGCGGGGTGCAGAGGCGCAGTGTCCCGGACACGTCCGAGAGGCTGTTGGAGATGACGCTGTCGACCGCCTCACAGAGCTTGGCGCTGTGGCGAGCGTGCTCGAGCACCTCGGTACCAACATCAGTGAGACGCAGGCTCCTCGTGGAGCGCTCGAGCAGCCGCACACCAAGCTGCTCTTCGAGCTCCGCGATGCGCCGGCTCACGGTCGAGATCGGCATCTTGAGCGCACGCGCCGCCGCCGAGAAGCTCTTCGCTTCAACCACCTTGGCAAAGATCGCCAACGCGTTCAGGTCCCGCATCTTCACTTCGCTCCGCCGGCCGCTGCGCGCGTGCCGGTGCAAGAACAGACTACGCGTGCGTAGCAGTGTGCGATTAGGCAGACCTTGCGCAAATGACCTTCTCAATTCCGGAAAGGTCATTCCAACGCCTGCCGGCTAATGCGACGGCAAGCGCGCGCGTACGCTCACTGCCGACGTCGAAGAAAGAGAACCGTCTAACTGAGCTCTTGTGGAGGAATGCTCCGATGCGCAGTCCGACCGAAATTCTCTCGGCAATTCTGGATAAGCCGACCGACCTGAACCACGTCAGCTCGCTGGTGACGGCTGACGTCACCTACGTCTCTCTTAATTATAGCAATCCGGACCTCAAGCGCATCATGCCTTGGGCAGGCACCTCGCGCGGCCCGGAAAGCATCGTCAGGACCTTCACCGACGTCAGCCGCTTCTGGGAGATCCTCTCCTTCGAGCCCGAGGCGCTGTTCGGCTCGGACGTCTACGCGGCGATGTTCGGACGGTTCACCGACAGGTCGACCGTATTGAGGAAGACCGTCGCCACGCCGTTCGCGGTGTTCGCGAAGTGTCACGACGGCCGCTGCACCTTCCTGCAGTTTATGGAGGACACGTTCGCGACCAGCGCTTCGTTCCGAAGCGGTGGCAGTTGGGCCTTCCGCAGTGACCCTAACGGCGAGCAGGTCGTGATCTGACTCAACCTCTGAGCGGAGTGCCATTTCATGAGAACGACACTGCTGAAGACTGGCTTTCTCGCCGCGGCGACGACGTTCGGTCTCTGCCTGTCAGGTGCTGCCCCGGGGGCCGACGTCGCGATGCTCCCCGACTTCAGGCCGGTGCCGCCCGCTATAAAGGCCCGAATCCTCCCGGTGGACCCGAAGAAGGGTTACCTGGTCAAGGAGCTCAAACCCAACGTGTATCTCATCACCGAAGGCGCCTATCAGTCCCTGTTCGTGACCACGGGCAAGGGCGTAATCGTGCTCGATGCACCCCCATCCTACGCATCGAAGATCGTACCGGCCGTTGCCGAGGTTACCCACGAGCCGATCGTCGAGCTCGTCTACTCGCACTCGCACCTCGATCACATCTCCGGCGCGCCCGAGATACTGAAACGAGTGCCCGGCATCAAGATCCTGGCCGAAGAGGAAGTGGCCGAGTTCCTCCGCGAAAAGAGCGACCCGCGCCGGCCGGTGCCCACGGAGAGCTTCAAGGGGCAGTACACCCTGAGGCTCGGATCCGCGGTCATCGAGATGGTGCGGGGGCACTGGCACTCAAACGAGGGCGACCTCTACATCTACCTGCCTGCGAGCAAAGTCCTCATGGCGATCGACACGCTGCCACCGGGCTACGCGCAGTTCATGGATATCGACCTGACCGCCGATTTCCACGATTACCTCGGGATGTTCGAGAAGGTGCTGACGTATGACTTCGACGTGCTGATCGGTGGGCATCTGGGATTTCCCGGCACGCGGCGCGACGTCGAGGTGGCGCGCGACTACACCTTCGATGTCTACCACACCGTCAAGCGCATCCACGACAGCACGGACCAGACGAAGGTGGTCACCGAGGCCGCGGCCAAATACGGGTGGGACAACAAGATGGCGCTGTTCCGCAGCCTCCTCGAGCCCATGATGGACCAGTGCGCTCGGGAGATCGTGAGTCGCTGGTCGGACAAGCTGGCGAGTGTCGACGTCTACGCCCGCAGCCATTGTCACACCGCACTGATCTACGCGCGCTGGGACGACTGAGCGGGAAAATGCTGATGTACGGGCAACATGTCTTAGTGCCCGCAACCGCGGTGGGACTCTTACTCGGCTCGGCCCTCAATGCTTCCCTGGCCGCGGGCCAGACCCTGCCGGACTACCGGCCGCTCCTGCCGGCGGTCACGCAGAAGGCCATAAGGGTCGATCCGCACAAGGGCTATGCGGTCAAGCTGCTCAAGCCCGACGTCTACATGATTACAGACGGCGCTTATGAATCAATGTTCGTGACCACCGGCGCGGGCGTAGTGCTGTTCGATGCGCCGCCCTCCTTCGCCCGTCATATCTCGCAGGCGGTTGCCGAGACGAGCAAAGAGCCCATCGTGGAGCTCGTCTACTCGCACGTGCACGTGGATCACATCGGCGGTGCGGGTCTCATCCTGAAAGAGCACCCCGGGATCGAGATCCTTGCCGAGCAAGGCACCAGCGAGTTCCTGCGTGAGATGCAGGATCCCGCGCGTCCGGTGCCGACCCGCACGTTCAAGGACCGCTATACGTTCAGGATCGGTTCCCTTATTGCCGATATGACCCTCGGCCACTGGCACTCTCCCGAAGGCGATCTGCTGATCTTCATCCCTGACAAGAAGGTCGTAATGGCGGTGGATGCGTTCTCCGCGGGTGCAACCCCCTTCATGGGCCTCGATCTGACCCAGAACGTGCACGAATACCTGAATTTCTTTGATCGGCTTCGGGCGCTGGACTTCGACGTGATGGTTCCGGGGCATCACAGCACGCCGGCGACGAAAGAAGACCTCGCGATCGCGAAAAGCTACGTAATGGATGTGTACACCACGGTGACGCGGATCCTGGGAAAGGACCATGCAGCCCTGAGGACGCGCGCGGTGCAGAAGTACGGTGACAATGCCTGGGCAGTCGCGAGTGTCCTGATTCAGGATGAGGTTGATCAGTGCGCCAAAGAAATCGCCAACCGGTGGATCACGAAGCTCGAAGGAGTCGACATCTGGGCCGCGAGCCATTGCCATACCGCGCTGGTTTACGCCGAATGGGACGTGGGTCGCCGATGAGCTGGCAATGGTCGTAAAGGAGCCTCAGATGCAGCGCCGCAACCATGACGAGACTTCGAGAACGGCCGCGGGCCGTTCCGGGACCGCGTCACTCCGCCGCCGCAACGTGCTGACCACGGGGCTTACTCTGGCGGGTGCCTTTGGCATAGGCATGGACGCGTTCGGCGCTGCGGCCGCCGATCCGCCTGCACGGGGAACGCCGGCCACGGGAGCTCGGCCGCTCGATGCACGCGCTGAGGCCAAGAAGATCGCCTTCGACCGCGTCGGCAAGGGCGAGAAGGTGCTGCTACTGTCGCGATTTCCGCAGACGCGCCGGTCCTGGAACAGGGTCATTCCGCTTCTGTCGGCCGACTTCGAGACGATCCCCGCCGACCTGCCGAGCTTCGGCGACTCGGGAATCCTTCAAGCTCCGGCGACCACCGAGAATGCCGGGCGCGTCTTTCACGAGTTTGTCTCGAGTTTGGGGACCCCGCTGCGTGTCGTGGCCCATGACTTCGGCGCCTGGGTTGCCTACAGCTGGGCACTCCTCTTTCCGGGTGACTTCAAGTCCCTGACGCTGATCGACGCCGGCATCCCCGGCGTCACGCTGACGAACGAGGTCGAGCTCTCGGACTACAAGCGCAAGTGGAACTTCATCTTCCAGATGCTCCCAGATCTCCCCGCGGAGCTGACGCGGGGCAAGGAAGACGTCTACGTCGGCTGGTGGTTCAAGAACAAAGTTCACACGCCAGGCGCCATCGCACCGGCAGACGCGGCCGCCTACATCGCAGCGTATGCGCGCCCGGGGCGGATGGATGCCACCTTCGACTACTGCCGGAGAATTCTCGATGACATGGAGTTCAACAAGGGGCACTTCAAAGGGAAACTGCGGATCCCGCTCTTGGCGGTGGGAGGCCAGTACGCCATTCCCAACATGGGCGATGCCCTGCGGCCGTACTTTGAGCAGGTCACCTCGGTCGTGATACCGGATTCCGGACACTTCGTTCCGGAGGAACAGCCGGAAGCCCTGGTGAAGGCATTGAGAGCGTTTCTGTAAGTCGTGCCGTCGATATTGAGTTGATCTAACCGTGGCCGCGAGAGAACCTGTACGGGCTGTCTGCGGCAGCACTGGATAAAGGACGAGGAGTGAAGCATGTCGTCGCTGACTCAAAGCCTTCCGCAGGCTCTCAAAACCTTCTCGTGGGCCGTGTTACGCCGTATGGCGGTCCAGATCGAAAATTGGGCGAACGTCATTTTCGTCGTCGCGTCGGTCCCGGCACAGACTCCGTCCGACCCGCCAGTAGCCGCACTGCGCGTTCCTCAAACGACGAAAGCTCGCTACCTCTTCTGCGTGAGAGGACAAAGATCAGAGGGCGAAGGTGCCATGCACGGCGACGGAGCTCGACTAGACGACCACGAGCCAGGTCCTCTGCAACCAGGTCCAAGGGCATATGGCCCCAGCTGAGCCCCGCTATCAGAAAGTCACGTTTTGCCCCCAGGTCATTGACCAGCCATTGGCGCTCTCCTGCTACCCCCTTCTGCGTCTTCTCTGCTCCCGGTTGGTTATCTGTAACGACTAGTTGCACATATTCGCCGAATTCTTCCAAGGAAATCGGTCGGTCGACACTCGCTAAGGGATGGGTCGGCGCACAAACGGTGACCAGCTGCGTTTCGCACAGCCAGTGTCGCTCAATAGCGCTTCTCTTAATCTCGGGCACCTCCGAGATGGTGACCGCGAGCGAGCAGTCGCCTGCTAATACCAGCGCCTCACCACCCTGCATGGTTGTCATGCGCAAGCTGATGGCGGCCGCTGGCGATTCGCGTTCGAGGGCGCGCAGGCAGTCGATCAGGCCCCTCCTCGGGAAATACGCATCGACGGCGATTGATAGCGTCGGGACGCCTTCTGACGAAATCGACTTCGCTCGGTTCTTCATCTCGTCCGTTCGTGCAATGACGGCCCGCGCATCAGGAATGAGACTACGCCCTGCGGCGGTGAGTTCGGCCCTACGGGCGTCCCGCTCAAAGAGCTCAAGGCCCAGCGCGGTCTCCAATGCAGAGATTGCGTGGCTCACGGCCGACTGGGCGCGTCGAAGGCGGCGCGCCGCGCCCGTGAAGCTCGTCTCCTCACACACAGCGATGAAGGTACGAAGTTGGTTGATCGTGACGGTATCTAGCATGTCATCTAATCTTTAGATGGATAGCAGCGAAATTTAGTCACTTTTGGAGATGAGTCAAGTCGCCTATCTTCGGTCTGGGTAGGCCAACCCCGGGATTCCCTCTGTGGCTCGCGCCACCGAGCAGCCTCCGTGAACGTCACCGAGCCTGACTTCAGTCCCGTTCCCACCGTAAGCTTGGAGATCAGTATGAAATACAGCATCGTAGGGTCTGGCCTCGTTGGCGCGACATTGGCTGGCATTTTCGCGAGGCATGGCGTCGACGTCCTGATCGCCAATTCGCGCGGGCCCGGCTCTCTAGCGGCAGTCACTGCCCAGCTAGGGCCGCACGTCGCTCCCGTTACGGTCGACCGCGCGCTCGACGCGGACATCATCTTCTTCGCTGTCGGCTTTCTCAATTTCAAAGAAGTGGCAGCGAAGCGCCCCGACTGGACAGGGAAGATCGTGATTGATGTAACCAACGCCTTCATGCTGCCCGCTAACGTGCAGGAGAGTGAGTTACATGGCCGCCTATCTTCAGAGGTCAACGCGGAGCGCTTGCCGGGAGCGAAGCTGGTCAAGGCCTTCAACCAGCTTCCGATGCGATCCTTGATCGCCCCCGTGCCTGACTCGACAGGCCGCCGCGTGGTTTTCGTGGCGAGCGACCATGAGGATGCCAGTGCCGAAGTCAGCCGCTTAGCCGAGCGGCTGGGCTTTGCTCCTATTGAGGTCGGCAAAATTGCCGAGGGCGGGCGACTGATTCAGTCGAGAGCCGCGCTTGTCTTTCAGAACCTAGTTAAATACCCGACGTGACCTCTCGAAGGGGACTCCGCCATGTCGATTCGTCCGTTCCAGATCTCGGTCCCGGATAGCGAGATTCTCGACCTTCAGCGCCGACTGCGACAGACCCGATGGCCCATCGCGATTCCAGGTGCCGGCTGGGAAATGGGAATGGATGATCTATATCTGCGATCACTTGCGGAGTATTGGCTGACGCGTTTCGATTGGCGGTCGATCGAAGCAACTCTCAACCGAGTGCCGCAATTTCGCGCGGATACGGCTGGTGGGCCGGTGCACTTCGTGCACCTCCGCGGCGTTGGGCCCTCCCCGTTGCCGATCGTCTTGACGCACGGTTGGCCGAGCACTTACGCCGAGCTGCTGCAGGTCGGTGCCATGCTCGCGGATCCCGCCGCTCACGGAGTCGCCGACGGTCGAGCTTTCGACGTCGTCATCCCGTCGCTGCCGGGATACGCGTTTTCACCGGCGCCCTCGGCCGTCGGCACGAATGTGTTCGCGATCGCTGATCAGTGGATTTCGCTGATGGAAACGTTGGGGTATAGCCGATTCATTGCACACGGCGGGGACATCGGAGCCGGAGTTTCAACGGCGCTCGGGCTGAAGCACAAGGATCGGATTGTCGGTGTCCACCTGAACTACATTCCCGGGTCGTATCAGCCCTACCCCTCGACTCCGTCGGGCTTGTCCGAGGAAGAGAAAGCGTTTCTTGCAACTCGTGCGGCGTGGGCCGATCGCGAGGGCGGCTATTCTCACGTCCAGGCGACCAAGCCCGACGTGCTCAGCCCGTCGCTGAATGATTCTCCCGTTGGACTCGCAGCTTGGATCGTCGACAAGTACCGCTCTTGGAGTGATTGCGACGGCGATCTGAACCGGCGTTTTGCGCAAGACGAGTTGCTGACGGTCGTATCACTCTATTGGTTCACGCGTTCGATGCCCTCGGCGATTCGGCTGTACTGGGAGGGACGTCGGCGACCGATGGCGTTCTTGGCTGGGGACCGTGTCGAGCCGCCGGTCGCGATCGCTCGTTTTCCGAAGGAGCTACCGATCCCACCACGGTCGTATGTTGAGCGCGGCTACAACGTAACTCGATGGACCGAGTTCCCGCGCGGTGGTCATTTCGCAGCGCTCGAGGAGCCGAACGCGCTCGCGGCCGACATCCGCGAGTTCTCCCGTTCGTTGTCCGTGTAATGTCCGCTCTACAGTGTGATTCGGGGCCTCGGAAGGACGGCACCCGGCCACGACCCGTCATACGCTCGATCAAACGAGCTGCCAAATACCGGACATTCAGGTGTATCAGCATGGTTCGAGAAACGTCATCTACTCGCCGGCATCGGGATTCGACTCGTGCGTTGGCTCGGCCCGTGGGTTGCGAGACGTTTCGTCGATATTAATAGAACGAGTTGGAGGAGATTCCCGACGTGACATCCGGCCTCGTCCCGGACGTCAAGTCGGGTGTGCCGTATGACAAAGTCCCACGCCTTAGAACTGAACAGGTCCCACCGCTCCAAGCCAGTGACGAACCTTGGTGGTATCATTCTCGTCCATGTAGAAAAAGTGTGACATCACGGGTTTCACGATCGGCTTGCTACTATCATCCGGCTTCATGGTGACGATGCCGCGGAAGATTTTGAGTGACCCGCCGTCCCAGTATTCGAGGACGTCGTGATGGGCTGTGAAACCCGTATCGATGAAGGCGCGCAGGTTCTCGCGGATGGCCTCGCGTCCATGCCAATCAGCAACGCCGAGGTTACCGATGGCATCTTTGGTAAAGCAATCGAACCCTTTACCAAAAGTCTTGTCGTCAATTTCCTTCCAGAAAGCCAATAGCCATTCCGGCGGCTCTTTCTTGGTGAAGGTCATCGTCATGGTGGTCTCCTTTGACGGTAGTGTTTGGGTGTCTGGCAGGGCGGCAGCAGCGCGTGGCAGCGAAATCATTGCCGCCGTGGCTGCCATGCCGGCGAGCAGATGTCGACGGTCTAGGTTTGCTGAGTCCATGTAGCTTGTCCCCTTGTGCGGCGATCGGCATTGAGCGCGGGCGGCTCAACATGGAAGATAATGTAAGCCCAGTTTCCTTGGCCGGATTGCCAATAATCCCTCGGTTTTCGCCACCGATTAAGTGGTGCCGTAGAGGCCTAGACGACCCGCGATCCGCCGAGCCGTTTCCTCCCGCTGTCCGGTGATCTCCCGATACGATTGCCTTGCCTGCGCGAGGATCGAAGCCGGAGCACTCTCGGGTGTTCCGCTGTTGAAGGGCGGCTCCGGCGCATAAACCATGTCGAGTTGAATGGCCTGCGCGACCTCAGCGCCGTGCAATTCGGCGGCGAGACGCAACGCGCCGTCAATACCCGAGGTAACGCCGGCGGCGAATACGTAATTCGCGTCCATCACCACTCTCTCATTCACCGAGAGCGCGCCGAAAAACGGCAACAGGTGAAGCGATGACCAGTGCGTCGTCGCGCGGCGTTCTTTCAACAGTCCCGCGGCGCCGCAAAGGAGCCCTCCGGTACAGACGGAGAAAATGGCGCGCGCGCCCGTGGCCTGCTTCTGAATCGAGGCGATCACCTCTTGGTTCTCCATCAACGCTTCCTGTCCGGGCCCTCCCGGAACATGCAGAATATCGAGCGGCGGCGCCGCGGCGAGCGTCGCGTCTGGAATCAACCGCAATCCATTGAGGTCGCGAACGGGCGAGCTCGTCAGGGCGTAATTCTGGTAGGTCGAGTTTGGGAGCCGCGACAGCACTTCGAACGGTCCCGTCAAATCGATTTGATCCATCCCATCAAATATGAGCGAGCCGATTAGCAGATGGGTGTCATCTGGAATCACGCGCAGCTCCCGATTGATAAATAGGACTAGACAAGATCAATGTACCCAGTCAGGCTTTGGCGGTAATGCCAAAAGTCCCTCGGTCCGCGCCAAATGGCGTTCGCGTCGTCGAATTGCTGGCTTTTCCGCTGGTACAGTTGCTCGACGTCACTGGACCGATTCAAGTATTCGCCTCCGCCAACGATTTCGTACTCGAAGCGGGAGGACGGCCACCCTATGATTTAAAGGTTGTGGCCCAAAGCGGTGCGCAGGTTAGGGCTTCAGCCGGACTGAAGCTGTCGACCCTTCCGCTTCCGTTCGGGGGTGCGGCGGTGGATACATTGATGGTGGCGGGCGGCCAGGGCGTTGAGGCGGCGGCTGCGGACCCTGTGATCATCGATTGGGTGCAGGCACGAGCCAAGCGGGCACGCCGCATCGCCTCGGTGTGCACCGGGGCATTTCTGCTGGCCGCCTCTGGCCTTCTCGACGGTCGCCGCGCCGCTACGCATTGGTCGTGTTGCGCCGAACTTGCCCGCCGCTTCCCTAAGGTGCGCGTCGAATCTGATCCAATATTCGTGCGCGACGGTTCGGTATGGAGTTCGGCAGGAGTGACGGCCGGCATTGATCTAGCGCTTGCGCTCGTAGAAGAAGACTTGGGGCCCACGGTAGCGCTGGCCGTAGCGAGATACCTGGTTGTTTTCATGAAGCGTCCCGGTGGACAAGCGCAATTCAGCACAGCGCTATCGCTACAAGCGGCAGACGATAGGTTTGGGGCACTTCACGAATGGATTAACAAGCACTTGGGCGATGATCTACCGCTTACTGTATTGGCCGATCAAGCAGCAATGAGTGAACGCAGTTTCAGCCGGCACTATGCTCAGGCGACAGGCCTTACCCCCGCCCGCGCAGTCGAGCGCCTGCGGGTCGAAACGGCGCGGCGATTGCTATCGGAATCCGGGCTGCCAGTGAAGCGGATCTCTCAGCGTTGCGGCTTCGGCTCCGAGGAAACAATGCGCCGCAGCTTCCTGCGGCTGCTGGCAGTCACCCCGCAAGAGTATCGCACGCGGTTTAGCGCATGACGGTTACCGCCGTTCCGGCGGAATATCCCTAATTGGCGCGGCGAATGCCCTATGTGACACGTGGTCGACGGGCTTTGAGATTACCTTGGTCGAGGCGGGAATTCCCGTCAGACAATTCTCGTCCTTCCATCGGCGGGCCGGTCGAATGGGCCGTGCGCTGAATCCGCCGCCACAATTTGGGCATACGTTGTCGAGTATCCCCTCCACGCATGTTCGGCAGAATGTGCACTCAAAAGAACAAATCATGGCTTCGCGGGAATTGGGTAACAATTGAGCTCCGCAATTCTCGCAGGTCGGTCGGATTTCCAGCATGTTGCCTCCTGAGTTCCGTTGGACGCCCCTAATGATAATGAAGCGCCTATGTGAGGCATGTTGGATCCGCTGTGCTGCGAAGGCAGGCGGCCCGCGAGCGGGTTATTGGATCGACACCGTAGTATCGGCTCGAACTCGCCGCGGCTGTTCTCTTGCAGAACGGCGGACCTTACTACCAGCGTTTTCAACCGCCAAAGCGAAACCCGCTCGTGCGCCGCAGCGTAACGCGGCCGCGAGCGGTGCAGGCGTGTCAGCGTAAGCGTCATCGCTGCGTACCAAAAGCCGCCATCCGCGACGGGCGACTTCGGGTCAGGAGCAGAAGTACAGGTCAATCCGTCGGGTAGGTCGAGGAGCCGACAGTCAGCTTCCGGGTTAGACTTCGCGAACCCGGACGCTCGACCGCCTGGTCGCGGGTGAACTCAAGGGCGTTCGCCCGTGAGACCGGAGCAAGTGGAGAACCGCAATCGCACAGCGTTTGACGGATTCGGCCGCCCGTGGGACGGCCTCACCCGTCTGACAGATACAGTGGTACACGAATACGTACTGAGGCGGTCAACGGCTAGGGGTAGCACGTCGCACGAGCGACAGAATCCGGGGGATAGTCTGGTCTTCATAACGAGGGCGCGAACTAATGATTAATATATCGGGAGCAAGCTCCAGCACGCGTGGTGTCCGCGGCTGCCGCGGACCGGCGCGAAGTAACCCGTAAGGCCTGTACGGCATGATTCAGAAGAGCACGGCGACCGTGGAGTTGAAGGGGGACCTGATCGGGCGAGTTCTATACCACGTGACTTCGACGCGACACATGGCGTTTGACTTTCGCTAAACGGGCACTACTGGATCTTCAAAGGCCAGCCCAGCCTCAGGCTCAGGAAACAACCTAGAATTCGCGCTTCTTCGTGAGGCCCGCTCGACTCTGCGTGCGCTGACGCACCGACAGTCCCGCCGCGCAAGCGCAGGCTACTCGCCCCCTCGCAGCGGCAACCGCGGCTGCGAGCACGCCAGGCGATCTCGTTATTCCAGAACGGAGGAGAGCCATGACTAATGCTGCGCAACAGACGGGAAGTGGTAAGACCGCTATTCGTCCACTTAGTAGTGTGAATTTTTCCGAGGCGGAACTCACCGAATTGCGCAGGCGCGTCAGCGCGACGCGCTGGCCTGACCGGGAAACGGTCCCGGATGAAACGCAAGGCGTGCAGCTTGCGACGGTTCAGAACCTCGCGCGCTATTGGGCGACAGAGTACGACTGGCGCAAGGTCGAGGCCAAGCTCAACTCGCTGCCGAACTTCATCACTGAGATCGATGGGCTCGACATTCACTTCATTCATGTCCGCTCAAAACATGAGAATGCCCTGCCGCTCATCGTCACGCACGGCTGGCCCGGCTCGGTCATCGAGCAGCTTAAGATCGTCGATCCTCTGACGAATCCCACCGCACACGGCGGAAATGCATCCGATGCGTTCCACCTGGTCATTCCGTCGATGCCGGGCTACGGCTTCTCCGGCAGGCCGACTGCCCCCGGCTGGGACCCCACTCACATCGCGCGCGCCTGGGTGGTGCTGATGAAGCGGCTCGGGTATACGAAATTCGTCGCGCAAGGCGGCGACTGGGGCGCAGTCGTTACGGAACAAATGGGGGTGCAGGCGCCTCCGGAGCTGCTCGGCATTCACACCAACATGCCTGGCATCTTTCCTGATGACATTGACAAGGCGGCTTTTTCCGGGGCGCCCGCGCGATCGGGTCTGTCAGCAGATGAGAAGGTCGCTTACGAGCGCTTGCAGTTCGTATATCAAAAGGGAATCGCCTACGGGTTCCAGATGGGGCTGCGACCGCAGACGTTGTACGGAATCGCGGATTCACCCGTCGGCCTGGCGGCGTATTTCCTTGATCACGACGCACGCAGCTACGAGCTGATCTCACGCGTCTTTCAAGGACAAGCCGAGGGCCTCACGCGCGACGACATCCTCGACAACATCACGATCACCTGGTTGACGAACACGGCGCTCTCTGGCGCCCGTCTCTATTGGGAGAACTGGGGCAAACTTGGGTATTTCAATGCCAAAGGCGTCTCCATCCCGG
>Ga0210391_10001219_pt1 | contig 23936 bp, 37 predicted proteins | sample IncBWC12OmetaG_FD_160573 | JGI IMG/M metagenome (GOLD analysis project Ga0210391, IMG submission 160573) | Forest soil microbial communities from Barre Woods Harvard Forest LTER site, Petersham, Massachusetts, United States - Inc-BW-C-12-O ...
CAGATCGTCGGCCTCGTGGCCGTCGCGATGGTGGCGTGGTGCGCCATTTCGATGGGCACCGCGGACGCCACTTGGAACTACGGGTTTCCCATTGGCCCTGCGGGCGATGGCGGCGACGTGTGCGGGAACTATCCGGCGCTCGGCGTCTGCGGCGTCCATGGCGCGACAGTTCCCGAAGCGGGATCGCTCGTACCGGGCAACGTGCTCCAGGTCGCTGGGCCCTCGTCCCTCACGTACGCGCCGCTCAATCTCGATGCGACGGCCGGCCCGCTGCCCATCTCGCGGATCAGCGCCAGCGGCGTGGGAGTCCTCACGAGCGACGGAGGTTCCGTCGCATGGCTGCCCTCTGCGAGCGGATTGCCAGGTCTCGGCGGCCCCAACACGGTCCTGTATTCCGATGGCGGGGCGGCTGGATGGGAACTACCTCCGCCAACAGCTCCCGCGAACGGCTCGTGGTCGGTCGCCGCGTGGTACCTCGATCCGGTCTCCGGAAGCGACGCGAACACGTGCTTGACCACGGGTAGCGCGTGCAAGACGTGGGGCCATCTCGCCTCACTATGGGGTACGTACTCGCCGCGCCTTCGGCAGACCACGACGGTCACGTACCTCTCGAGCAGTTCAGACAACTCCGACCCGGTTTACTGGAACCCATACCTCGAGGGGGGCGCGAGCGCGATCCTCACCGCACCGCTCCCGACCGCGACGTCGACCGGGACGTTCTCGGGGCTGCTCGCAAAGAACCGGGCGTCGGGGCAGCTGCTCACGGCCAACCTCACCTCTGGTCTGTCGCCGGGGATGCTCGTCGTAGACATCACGCGCGGATCGCGTGCTTGGACCCACGCCAATACGACGGGCGCGACGTGGAGTCTGACGCAACCGACGCCGACGCAGACCGCCCCCGTCGCGTCGCTCCTAACCAGCGAAGACGACACGTGGGCGAACGGTGACTCGTTCGCGGTGTACGCACCCATCAAGATCAACGTCGGGTTCCTGGGTGCGCAACTTACGGACTACAACCAGACCGCGTTCGCTAACGGCCCGTATTTTTACCAGGCCACGCTCTACGATCCGAACGGCGCATCGAATGACGAAGTCGTCATCGGCATGCAGGGAGTTGTCTTCGTCGAGAGCAGCATTCAGCGGTTCGTGATCGGCCAAAACTCGAATCTCTACGTAGGGACCAACCGCTACATCAATTGCGATATTTCCGGCGGTATGACCAGCGGTCCGATCGCGGAGACGGTCGTCGAGGCGGGGCAATCGCGGTCGCCAGGCGTGGAGATCTCCGGAAACACCGTTTCTTTCAACAACGACTTCATCGCGTCCGAACACATCAACGTATTCGGTGGTGAGTACGGGTTTGTGTACCTCGACTCAGGGGACCACTTCTTCGGACAAGGCGCGTCGTCCGTACGCTACGTGAACTCCAGCGGCGCGCCGATCGTGTGGGGCCCCGGCTCGATCGATGTCATCGGGACAGCGGAATTCTACTACCCTTCTGGGGCCGGCAAGGCCACGTCGATTTTCCTCAACTCCGGCGGCCTAAAGCTCGACGGCGCGCCGACTGCAATGTCGATGGGCGCGAACGGAATCACGACCGGCATTGCGCTGACCCCTGCAAACCTGGACGCGGTCGCGGGCCCGACTGGATTCGGAGGGGTCGCTTTCAATCTTCGCGGCGCGTCGATCACCAATCAGAGCACCGTGAGTGGGCTCACCACGCCGCTTACGGGGTTCTCGATTCCGAATACGGCTGCCCCAGCAAACGGGTCATGGTCGGTCGCGAATTGGTACATCGACCCTGTCGGCGGATCGGACTCCAACAGCTGCACTTCGAGCGGCTCGCCATGCAAGACATACGCGCAGGTGGCTCAGCGGTGGGGCACGTATTGCCCGCGGCTGCGGCAGGCTACGGCGATCGAATTCCTCAACAGCCAATCCGATAATACGGACCCAGTCTACATGTGTCCGTACATCGAGAACGGTGCGGCGGTGGAGCTATTTGGTGTCCGTGGGTCGGGTCAGCAGATCGCGACGGGGACGTTCTCAGGAGTGTCCGCAAGAAGTCAAACCGGCTCCGGCTCGCTCACGACCGTGACGCTCACGAGCGGGCTCACGGCTGGCGAATACGTGGTTGACAACACGCGCGGGTCGGTGGCCGTCCTCAATACGAATACGAGCGGCAACGTGTGGACTACGTCGCAACCGCTTCTGGCGGTAACGCCTCCCCACAACGCCACGCTGATTCCGGAAGATACGTGGGTGAATGGCGATTCCTACACGGTGTACCAGCCCGTGAAAGTCAACCTCGTCCAGGTCACTCCGACGTTTTCCGAGAACAACACGGGGTTCGACAACTTCGTATCCATCTATGCGCTCAACGCGGTTTCGTTTACGTCCGGGTCGCCGTTCGATTACCTGACGCTCAACGGGAACGTAAGCTTTTACGAGAGCGGCATTGGCCGTTCCATCACGGGAGCTTGGAACCCGACCCCGAACATCCGGAACAATTTCATCAACTGCGATTTCGTTTCGTCCCCGGTCATGATGGGCGGTCCAGTCGTACAGGGCGGCCAGTACCGGAACTCCACGTTCTTCGGCGCGTTCGGCGGGTCCCAGTTGGTCCAGGACTTCGTCGGCAGCAACCGAATCGAACTGACGCAATACGGCAATGTCAGTTCCGTCTACATCGCGAGCGGACAGACGCTGCAGGTCGTGGGCGACGACGTTGGAATCAGTTCAGGAACTCCCGTCATCTACGGGCCCGGCTCCTTCTCGCTGGTCGGCGGCACCCAATTCAATTATTCGGGAGCAAGCAGCACCCCAACGCAGATCTTCCAGCTGACGGGCGGAATCACGATCAACGGGCAGAGCACAGCCTGCTCGCAGTCCGCGACGGGGGTGGCGTGCGGGATCACCATCTCTGGGCCGAACCTCACGGCCGCGGCCGGCCCTTCGGGCTTCGGCGGGACGGCTTTCGTGCCTGGAGGAGGGTCGATTACGAACGGGAACGCGCTGGCTAGCTTCAATGTCGCATCCAGCGTCGCTGGAGGAGTAACCGGCTCTGGAGTCTGGCACTCGACCGGCGGCGCGCTCGACACGGCAGCGAGCCATGGTACGCCAGGGCAGTTCCTCGCAACGACCGCGGTTGGGACCGACACGATATGGTCCTCGTGCTCGGGCGACGTTTCGTGCTCCACGACGACGCCGGGGAAGTTTGTTGTGAACGACGTCGACGGCATCGCGTACCCCGCGGGCCCGCTCACCCCGGGCAACGTGCCGATCGCCTCAAGCTCCTCGGCTGTGACGTATGGAACCCTCAACCTCGCGAGCTCTGCGACGGTCGGAGGCAGTATCCTTGGAACAGCCAACCAGGCGCCACAACCGCTCGGCGGGGATGCTCGCGGGACGACAGCGGCCGTCGACATCTACAGTCTCACGGGTGACACGTTCAGCAACGTGACGCTGGAACCCGGCGTGACCCTCACATGCTCGGGGGGCGCAGCCGCTGGAATCAACCTGCAGGCTTCGACGACGGGGGGCATCAAGAGCGGCCCGAGTGGCCTCGTCGCGCCGAGCCTCGACACAGCGGGCGCGGGGACGGAGGTCATTGGCGGGGTGCACGCTACGCAGGTGCAGATCGGAAGCACGACGGCACCCGTCGACGTCCCGAGCCTCGCAGGTGGAGGGACGGCCCTCGTCAACGTCAACAATTCGGGTGTGCTCGGGATCGCCTTGTGGCACGTCCAGACATTCACCTCGAACACGACCTTTACCGTCCCCGCGGGCGTGAACGATATAGAGGCCATTGGTTGCGGTGGCACCGGCGGGAGTGGCGGCTCGAGCGGGGGCAACAACGATGTTTCGAGCGCCGGAATTCCTGGCGGTGCAAGCGGGGGCGCAAGTGCAGGTTCGCAACTTGGAATCTGCCAACTCTCGACATCCGGAGGGGACAATCTGTCTATTTCGATTGGTGCCTTCGGCGCTGCCGGGGCTCCCGGTGCGCCAGGCGGCCCGGGCGGATCCAGCTCCGTGTCCGACACGACGTCGGGCTCTGCGTCATGCGTCTTTTCGGGCTCGTCGCCCGGCGCCGGCGCGCAAGGCAACGGCGTCGTTGCGGGAGGAGGCACCAGCGTCACGACCGGTGCAGGCAGCTTCGTTCCCAACCTCAGCGCCACGTCGCTCTACCCGATCGGGCCCGGCGCGGGCGGACCGGGTGGAAGCCAGGCGTCGGTCTTTACGACGAACGGACTGCCAGGAAACGACGCACTGAACAATACGTTTTCGAATGCATCCGGAGGCGGTGCGCCCACGGGCGGTGCGGCTGGCGCTCTCGGCGCTGGCAGCTTCCCGGGTGGCTTGATCAAGGGCGGTTTCGGCGGAGGGGGCGGCGGCGGAGGTCCCTTTGGGCCCGGCGGCGTTGGGGGTGCAGGAGGTTTCGGCTCGGCCAGCCCGAATGGCGGCCCGGGGAATGCCGGGAACTCTCCGCCCATCGCGAATTCGTGCGCGGGCGCGGGCGGTGCGGGCGGCGGCGGCAACTCGAGCGCGGGCGTCGGCCCAAACCCGGGCGCCCCCGCGTCCGGCGCGGCGGGTAGCGCGGGCCGCGTGATTCTTCGGTGGCTGCAGCGCTACGCGCCCGACAACGACAATGGCGTCCGTGCGCAGCGCGAGCTTCCGCTCGCCGCGAACTTCTGATCCCCATGAAGTCCACGAAGACGCGGCCGGCGGTCGATCGCTGCGCCCGCTGCGGCCTCACCGTCGGCGCCTACCGCACCGAGCGTCACGGCAAGGTCTACTGCACGGCGTACTGCGCGAAGCAGCCGGCCCCGTTCCTTTGCGCCTGCGGCGCGGCGACGGTCTCACCGCTTACTGATGGGTGGATCCTGGACACACAAACGAAAGGTGCAGTCTGCGCGGACTGCATTGAAAGTGCCACATGAAGATCACGATCAACAACCTGTCGAACCAGATCTCGTACGACGTCGTCCGCGAGATCACGCCGAAGCGCGCGATCATCGACTTCGACGGCGCCTTCGTTTTCGCGGACCTCACCGACCATGAAGGGTGGCAGCGGAGCGAAGCAGAGCCGAGCGCGAACGAGCGAGCGCTCATCTCGGAGTTGATCTCGCAGAGCACAGGCTTCGATACGACGACTGTGACGAAGGAGCCGGCGTAGCCCATCGATGCCCCTCAAGCAACGCACGCTGCCGCAGTTCGCAGCGTCGGACCAGGGACTTTGGTTCGACAACGAGCAAGGCGACGACGACGCCCAGCCGCTGGACTTCACGACCGTCGTCGCCACGACGTGGACCGTCACACGGCCCGACCTGACCGTGGTCGTATGGGTTCCGACGAATTCGCAGCAGACCACGACCACCATGGTCTCGACCTATGTGTTCGCGTCGGGCGGCGTCGACCTGGCGCAGCCCGGCCCGTACCGCGTCGCGATCAAGCACACCCTGACGACCGGTGGCACCTGCATCGGCACCGGATTCTCTTTCAGGGTCGTTCCGCAAGACCAATACGAGGCGCTGTAGCGCCTCTCCGAAAAGGAGATCTCCCATGCCCGAAATGCAAGCCCCGAATGAGGCGCCGCACATCCGCCACGCCGCAACGCTTCCGATGATCGATCGTGAGATCGCTTTCCTCGAGGCCGAAGTCGCTTCGGCTCCGACCGACGTTCGGCTCGCGACGAAGCTCGGATCACTCCGTGCGGAGCGGAAGCATACGGCCGATCGGCTCGAGTTTGCGAAAATGGCGGCGGCGCTTTGCGACCAACTCGGCCTTACGCACGAGGTCACGCGGGACACCGTGACGTACAACGACGGAGTGAACTTCGTGAGCAAGGTTCTGCATGAATTGGCTCACGGCGTAAAGACGTCGCAGTACGCGCGGAGTCATGTCCACGTGCGCGGACTCGAGACGCAGTGGGACGGCGAGGACGGCAAGAAGATCGACGTCGTCCACTGCGACGAGGCGAAGTTCACGGCTCCTCGCGACCCGGCCGCCGAAGTGATCGAGCATCTGGGCGTGAAGGATCCGGCGAAGGGCGCGCTCATTCAGAAGCTGTTCGCGACCATCGTCGTTCCCGGCTCTCTCAGCGCCTAACCTTTACCGGCACTCCGTTCTCCGTGCGATACGGAGTCTCCGCGACATTCCCGTTCTGGTCTTTCGTATGCCACACAACAACATCCTGCGGAACACGCCCGCCGCCGCCAGATAGGGTAACCGCTGGCATTCCTGGCAGGAAGACAACTGTCGGCGCGCTGGGGTCTCCCTTGCATGCCGCGAATGTCGCATAGGTCTTCTCCTGCACTGCGGGCGATGGGCTGAGCGTGTACAGCGAAAAGTATGCATTGGGTCTGCGTCGGCCGCGCAGTCTGTTCCAGAGCGCGGCTATGGCCTTCGTAATCATTCTCGCTTCTCCGTAGTTCGGCCCGCACCGCGCGGGCGCATTCGCACACCATAGCTGCGGCGGTCGCCAGTCGGTAGCTCCGCACAGAAAAGGGATTTCAAAATGGCTGGAATGGGCTCGACATTCGCGGGCGATTTCCTCGCTCTCATTCTTCAGGCGGCGACGATCGCGAACGTGGCGATCAACGCGACCTCGTCGCCGATCACCAGTACCTTTCTCTCTCTTCACACCGCGTCCCCCGCGAGCGGCAATCAGAGCACGAGCGAAGCTGGATATACGAGTTACGCGCGCCAAGCGCTCACCCGCTCCGGCTCCACTGGCTGGACGATCTCGTCGAACGTCGCGACGCTGACCAGCACAACGAACTTCCCGGCCTCCACGGGCTCCCCGAGCGAGACGGAGACGTTTATCGGGCTCGGGTCGCTCACGAGCGGCACGGGATTGCTGTTTTTCTACGGCTCGCTGAGTCCGACCATCGCCGTGACGAGCGCTGGAGTGACGCCGTCAATTTTGAATTCGTCCACAATTACGGCCACTTGAGAGCGACCATGACGACCAACTGGACGCCAAAGGCGTGGTGTGCTGGCCACGGCGCCGTCGAGTACACGCCCATCCACGCAGACCCCGATCGCGGCCTCGGCGATTGGGAAGTGCACCCGCAGAAGATCCCCCATCGCGATGGCAACGTCGTGAGCCTCGAGCACAACGGCGATTGGCTCGCGCACCACGTCTCTGGAGCGTGGCTGGCGTTCACTCCGGCCTCCGGTGCGCGCGCGGCGGCGGAACGCATGGCCGCCCTGCAGAATGGGGGGCGGCAGACCCGCGTCGTCGATCTGGACGAGTCGGAGTCGTTCTCGGCTCATACCGCGCAATCGGTGCAGGCGGAGATTGACGCGCACAACGCGGCCTTTGCGGCCGCGGCACAGTAGGTGACCCTATCGGTCGTCGGCTTCGCCGACAGAGCACGCATACGCGCGAGAGCGCGCTCGCGACAGTGCGATCGATGATGGCCTCGGCCTCGGAAGGATAAACGAATAAAATGACCGCGACAGCTACGCGCCAGATCTTTGTCATCGGATCAACGCCGGACCCCAGCGCGATCGCAGTGAATATCATCGTGTCATACGTGCTATGGCTGCCGACTCCGGCGACCATGGTTTCGCCAACGACGAAGACGTCGAGGATTGCAGCCTTGGCGCCGCTATTCGTTATGAGCGCCGGCGACACGGCCGCCTTCGCGGCTGGGCAGATTACCGAGATTGTCGGCCAGCTGACCGTCGCCAGGGGCACGTCGCCCACTGCCATTGGTGCCCTCCTGCAAGCGCAATGGGTTGGCTGGCAGTCCAGCCTCGCGGCGAACGCCCCTACGAGCAACCTCCCCGGATACGCGTTGCAGTCCGACGGAGTGACATGGCTTCAGCAGCCCAACTAAGGCTAGCGCCAAATGAGCATAGCCCAAGTCGGCAGCACGACGCAGGCCACGACTTCGGGCGTCGCAATCTTCCCTACAGGTGTCGCCAACGGCGACTTTCTTACGGCGAAGCTCTGCTGCGAAGACTCGACGGGGATGTCGATCACCGCCCCTACGGGGTGGACGCTCATCATTCGGGATGATCATGCGGCGGTTACGGATGACGACATCACGATCGCCTCGTACCAGGCCGTCTACACGTCCGGAGTTACCGGGACGACGTTCACGATCTCAGGCGCCTCGTTCTTTGTCGATGTCTATACGACGGCTTGGAGCGGCGTCAATACTTCGACTCCGATCGACTCGGGCGCCGGCGCGCCGACGAAGAACGACAATTCGACGGCGACTCCCATCGCGCTCGGATTGACCACAAGCAACGCCAACGAGCAGATCGAAGTCTTTTATTCGTCGGACGACATCACCAATATTCCTTCGGTCCCTAGCGGCTATACTGACCTAGGCGGGTTCACGTCTAAGGAATTCGGTTACCAGCGTGGGGCTACGCTCGCGCAGGCGACTGCCGGATCGATCAGCAACGCCTCAAGTTCGATCTCGCCCAGCTCGGATTGGGTCGCGCTCATGTGGGCGCTCATTGCGGCGAGCGGCGGCGGCGGCACGGTCACATCGACCGCCACATCCGCCCCTACCGCGGCATTCTCTGCAGCCGGCGCCGTCCTCATTGCCTCGTCTTTTGTGGCAGCACCAACGGCGACCGTATCGGCAGTGGGAGCCGAGAGTGCGGCTTCTGCAGCCTTATCGACGCCCACCACCGTCTTTGCGGGCGCTGGTGTTGCGACGGTTGCGGGAGCCGGAACGTCCGCCCCTACCGCTGCCTTCGCCGGAGTCGGTGCTGAGACCGCAGCAAGCACGGGAAGCGCTACGCCGTCAGCCGTATTCGTGGCGGTTGGGGCCGAGACTGCGACGAGTTCCGGAGCATCTGGCCCGACCGCCACATTCGCGGGCATCGGAGCCGAAAAGGTCGCTTCAGCTGGTTCGAGCGCCCCGACCGCCTCGTTCAGCGCCCCGGCGACAGGTATTTATTTCTCTACCGGGACGAGCTCCCCGACTGCGGTCTTTCTCGCGGCCGCTGCGGAGACCGTCGCAGCCGTCGCGACTTCAAGTCCGACCGCTGTGTTCGCCGGAGCAGGAGCGGAAACCGCCACATCCACGGGTAGCGCGACTCCCACGGCGACCTTTGCGGGAGTCGGCTCCGAAACCGCGACGAGCGCGGCTTCCTCGACACCTACTGCGGTCTTTGCGGGCGCGGGGGCTGAGACGGTAGCCTCAACGATAGCGATCGCGCCTACGGGCGTTTTTGCGGCGGCAGGGGCTGAGACCGCAACGTCGATCGCCGCTTCCGCCCCGACCGCTACCTTCACGGGTGTCGCGTCGGGGGGCGCAACTGCGACCGCGACAAGCTCGCCGACCGCCAGCGTATCGGGCGTTGGGACTGAGACAGCGACGAGCGCGGCAACGAGTATACCGTCCGCATCCGTCTCCGGGGTGGGCGCGGAGACCGTGGCAAGCAAGGGTTCCTCGACTCCGACCGCCACGTTCGCGGGAGCCGCGACCGGAATTGTCACCACCACGGGCGCGTCAGCGCCGACCGCTGCATTCGTCGGGACGGGCGCGGAGTCGGCTGCGTCCACGGCCACGTCATCCCCAACGGCAATCTTCTCGGGTGCAGGGGCCGAGCGCGCATCCACGATCTGGTCGTCGGCTCCCACGTCCGTCTTCTCTGGACTCGCCTCCGGGGCAGCTGCCGGGACTTTCGCTTCGGCGCCAGCAGCGGCATTCGTCCCAGCAGCGACGGGCCTCTTTGGCTCCTCCGCGAGCGCGTCCCCATCCGTGGCCTTCGCGGGTGTGGGCCAAACGTTCGCCGCGGCGGCAGCCCTTTCCGCTCCTTCCGCGTCGTTCGTTGGGATCGGGGCATACACGGCGGCGTCTGTTGCGACCGTCCTTCCGTCTGCAGTCTTTGCGGGCGTCGCAGCGAATGGCGGTCTCGTTCCCATCTTCGTGAAGGGCACGTCGACAGTCACCAAAATGTTCATTGGAACAAGCGCGGTGACCAAGACTTTCAACGGCACATCGAAAGCGGGTTAGAAATTGGTGACCCAAGCCTCTGAAAACCTGAAGGCAGCGGCCGAGGCGGCGCTCGCCGAAGTCCGTGAACTTCCGCCATCGATCGGCCTGAGGATTCTCGGCGCGATCGACCGCCTCACGAGTGTCGTCGTCGCCGAGATCGAAGCGGTGAACACGAAGCTCGTGGAGAGCGAGGGACGTGAGAAACATCTGCACGAATGCATCGAGCGGCTGATCGTGATCATCTCCGATGCCGAGAAGCGATGGGAGTCCAAGCTTCTCGAGCGCGAGCGGGCCCACTTCGAGCAGCACGCGAAGCTCCATGAAGAGATCGGGGCTCTCCGGGGCGAAGTGCGCGGTTTGGCGGACGTCCTCGGGGGCGCCGCTGCGGTCGCGCGCACGGAGGCCATGCAGGCCGCTGATCGCGCCGAGGCTGCGGAGCGATACGTGAAAGATGCGACAGCTTCCGCGCGCGCGGAGCGCCCGAGCGAGCCTGCCATCCCAAGCCTCCGGCACGCGACCGTGCCTGGCAGTCCGTCGTTCGAATCGGACGCGCCACCTCCTGGTAAGCCGCAGTGAGCGATGTCACGGAGCAAATTCCTCGGTGGGTGGAGTTCGTCCTCGCCGGCGGTAGCACGATCGTGGCTGGTCTCTTCGGCGTCGCGTGGTCGTTCGGTCGAGCGGCGTATGGACTGAAGAACGAGGCGCTGTCGGACAAGCTGGACAACGAAAAGGCCGACCGCGAGCGAGACATCCGCGAACTCCGCGCGAAGGTCGAAGAGCTCCAGAAACAGAATCAAGACCAACGCGTCGAGAACGCTAGGACGGAAGGACGCCTCAAGGCTCTCCAGTCGTCGGCGGACGGTCAGGACGACGTCCTGCGTGACCAGAATGGCATGCTCGACAAGATCGACAAGAAACTAGATCGACGTCTCGCCGACCTCGAAGCCCGCAAGGAATCGAAACCGGGCATGGCTGCGGTGCGCGCGCCTATCTCCCGTCTTGAGCCAGACTCCGAGCGGCCGCCTCCTCGTCCGCGCCTACCGTCCGTGCGCCATCGCGACGGCGAATAGCCACTCCAGAAAGACGTTTGCTGCACGGGCCGGGGTTTCCTCCGGCCTCGGTGGCCTTGAGCGAGCCGGCCGCTCTCCCGTGCAGCTTGGCCGGCACCTTTTTGTTCAACAACCGGAGTTAGAAGAATCATGAATCCGATCGATCTCCTCAACGCATTCCAACACACCCCGTGGCTCGCGGCTCTTGCGCTCGTGGGCATGCTCCTGCGCGCCTGGGTCACCGACAAGAGCGACTTTCCGATCACGCTTCCGCCCGCGTGGCAGCCCGTCATCACCGCAGCGTCGGTCGGTGTGCTCAACGCCGTCGCGAGCGCGAAAGCCGGCGTCCCGGTCGAATCGATCGTGATGACGACGGCAGCATGGGCCGGGTCGACCGGTTTCCTCGATGGCGTACTGATCGCCATCTTCGGCGATCCGACCAAGGCGCCGAAGTGGGCGCGCGTGATCGTGTGGATCTACGACCGCGTCGAGGGCGGTGGATCCTCGTCAGGCGGAGGCGGCGGCGTCGCTCCAGTTGCGGCGGCGAAAGTCGGCTTTCCCATTGTTCCGCCGGGCCGAGATCAGCGTGGGGAATTCCGAGGGATGCAGATGGGTCGGTTCCTACTGCGGCCCGCGCTCCTCGCCCCCGGCGTCGCGCTTTCGATTCTCATCACGTCGATTGTGGCGACGGGGCCCGCATGCACGAAGGCCGAGACGCAACAGGTCGTGACGGACGTCGAGGAGGGCATCACCGAGTTCGTCACCTACGTGAATACGTTCCTCCCGCTCGCAGAGGCGACGTGGGCGACCATTTCTCCGTACCTGGGAGCCACAGCGAACGCGCAATTCAACAATGCCGTCGTGGCCGTGGAAGACGCGAGCGGGGCGCTTCAGGACGCGGTGCGCGGGGCCAATGCGGCAACGGAAGACGGGGGCCCGAACATCGCGGAACTCATTGGTGCGGTGCAAGACGGCATCGCAAAGATCCTCGCGATCGTGCACCAATACGCAGGCACGACGGACGCCGGCTCGATCGGGGGATCCGTGACGGTTCCGGCGGCGCTCGACCGCGAAGGGCGCGCGATCGCGGGGTGGCGCAAGTGAGCCTCCGTCCCCGAGGCTACCGCCCGGATCCAGAAGCGGTCCGTCAACGCCAGAAGGGCTTCCACATCATGAAGGCGGCGCATGGCCTAGGAGCCGCGCCGCTGCCGCTATCGACGAACAACCGAGCGAAGCTGGCCGCGGCCAGCGGGGGCCCGGGGATCCTCAACCAAGGGGATACCAGCAGCTGTGAGGGCCACGCGCACGCGTCGGCGATCACGCTCCGCTACGCGCTCATGGGGACGCCGGTCCCCCTCGTATCCCCGATCGGTCTCTACGACTTCGCGCGCATGGTGGGGCGGTCACCGAACGCGGATGGCTCACTCCCCGCGCTCACCGATGACGGAACCGAGCCATCTCTCATCATCTCCGGAATGCAGGAATGGGGTATCGTTTCCGCGAAGACGTGGGGCGACTACCCGGCCGACCCGTCGACCATCAACGTCGAGCCCACTGTCGACGATGTCGCCGACGCCGCGGAGTTTGAACTATCCGGCGCGTACTTCCTCAAATCCGCAGGGGACCAATTCTGCACGGACCTGATGACGGCGCTGGCCGCTGGCTTTCCGGTCACGAGCGCGATCGCCGCCAGCAGTGACACGTTTCAGAATTACAGGGGCGGCGTCTTGGGCCCGCTCGACGAGGATGTCGACCACGCGAGCGCATACGTGGACTACAGCTGGGACGGCGCGAACCTGTCGTCGCTCGTCATCTACGGCGTCAACAGCTGGGGCGACGTTGACGCGTCTGGCGCGATCATTTGGGGTGAGGGCGACGCACCCGGAATCCTCGGCGGGATGTACCGCGCGAATCGAGACTTCGTCGCGCAATATGCGAACGACGCCTGCGTCCTTGACGTCCAAGCCGTGAAGGCGGGAGCAACGCTCCGATGAGGAGAGTGCTTATCGGGGCGGCACTAGCGTTCCTCGTATCGTGCCGTCCAGCCGGGACGCCAGAGAACGTCGTGGCGATCGACGCGGGCCCGTTCTCGTTCGATGCGTCCGGCATGACGGGGGCCCCATGCGCGACGGCATGCGCCGTCCTAGCGCTCATGGGCTGCACAGCGGGCGGGCAGCCGGACTGCGTTGACGTACTTTCGCATATCGACGGCGCGCGCGAGCTTCGGACGCCGGAGGGGGGCGCGCTTACGTGCGAAGCGATCGCGGAAGCCAATAATGCCGAGGAAGTGAACTCGCTTGGAGTAATGTGCCCATGACCAGCATCGCTATCGACGGCAAGAACTACCCGGTCAAGGTCGCGCTGCCTTCCGGCATCGTCATTGCGGACGCGGGCGGCGCATTCTCCTATGCCTCCTTCGCGGAAGGCGAATGGAGGTGGTACGCGGGGCACGAGACGCAGGAGATGGCGGCCGCGCTCAAGAAAGTCATCGATGAGAACGGCGGTTTCGACACGACTTCGGTCGTCCGCGAGCCGGCGTGATGGTCAAGCGTGAGACCCCAGAGCTTCACGCTATCCTGCCGCAGCTTGGCGACGACGAGCGCCGCGTCCTGGCCCACATCGCCGAGCGCCTCCTGATGGGCCAGCGGCAATACGGGGAGCTCGACCTCAAAAGCGATAAGCGCGATTGGAAGCGAGAGCGCGAACAGGAGGTCGAAGACCTTCTGATGTATTTCGCATTCGAAAGCTTGAAGCGCAGCACCAAAACTTAGCAGGCTCACACAGTCACGCTTTACCTTCGTGCGGAGGCCGCATGCATTGGTGCTCGCTAGACATTGCGGGGATTCGTGTAACCGCGAGCCTTCGCGCTCGGTCGGCCGAGGAGATCGAGGCCACCAAAGTCGGCGAATTCCACGCGGACTCGTGCTCGATCTGGGTGGCCGCCGAACTCCCGCGTGACCTCGCGAAAGCGACACTGCTCCACGAGATCGGCCACGCGATTCTCTACCTCTTCGGCGTCACAATCGACGACGAAGATGAGGAAGAGCGTTGGGTCAATCTCATTTCATCGTTGGTCTTCGACGTGTTGACCCGAAACGGCATGCTCCACCTTCCCGAACCGCCGGTGGCCTGATGAGAACCACCGACACGTGGACGTCCGCCGAGGACGTAGAGGCCAAGGCGCTTTTCGATCGCGGGCTCACGCTCCGCCAAATCGCGGCGGAGATGACGCGTCGGCATGGGAAGCCATTTTCGGGTGAAATGGTCCGTGGCCGCTTCCGACGGCTGAAGGAGCGCGGAGTCGACCCAGACATCCCGGTCGACGTAGATCTCGGAGAGCTCGACGCGGTCGAAGATCGAACTCCGCCCGAGCTGGCCTCGGTCGGGGGACGGGGATACGTGCCGCATCCACCTCGTGGTCCAAAGGAAGAGCCGCACTACATCCCAAAAGGCCACGAACTCGGAGGCGTATCTCGCCTCACCGATGCCAACGGGGCCACGAAGGCCGAATGGTCCAAGACGCGCGTAGCGGGCGCGGAGAACCCGCCTGTCGCGGTGCCCGAGTCGTTTCACGCGACTCGCACGTCCGTTATGCGCCGCGGCGACGGGTCGACCGTTGCGCAGTGGACGTCTTACGAGCAGGCTTCGGCTGATCGATTCGACGCGATCAAGACGGCTATCGCGGAGCACATCGCCGAGTACGTGCGACCCGTGGCGCCCATCGAAGCCCCAACGGTGACCGACGCGGACCGGCTCGTGGTCTATCCGCTGGGCGATCCTCATATCGGCATGCTTGCTTGGGCCGCGGAGGTTGGGGAGAGTTTTGACCTGGCGATCGCCGAACGCGAGCTTTGCGAATGCATGAAGCAGCTCGTGGCGCGATCGCCGGCATCGGAAGATGCGATCGTCTGCAACCTCGGAGACTTCTGGCACGCGCAGGACGACAACCAGCGGACGCCGAAGAGCGGCCATAAGCTCGACGTGGACGGGCGGGCGGGCAAGGTTGGCCGTGTCGGGCTGAGAATCCTCCGGACCATTGTGGACTCCGCGCTATCGAGGCATAAGCGCGTAAGGGTCCGAAGTTTACCCGGAAATCACGACGTCACGGCGTCGCTGTGGCTCCCGCTTTACCTGCAAGCGGTTTACGAAAACGAGCCACGGGTGACGATCGAAGACGCGTTCAATCCATACCAGTATGACGTGTTCGGGAAGAACCTGCTCGGCTGGGCCCATGGGGACGGAGCGAAGCTCGAAGACCTCGGCGAGGTTATGGCGACCGACCAGCCGGAGCTATGGGGACGAACATCGCATCGCGAGTGGCACTGCGGGCATCGTCACAGCGAGAACGTGAGGGAACTCCGTGGTTGCGTCGTTCGGACGCACAGGACGCTCGCGGGACGCGATGCCTGGACGCACCATTCCGGGTATCGATCCGGCCGGTCGCTGCAGGCGCTTTCTTACGACCGCCTCTTCGGACTCGACTCCACGGTAACGGTAGGCATCGAGCGTGTCCGGGCCGCGTTGACCGCGTGTCCCACCTAGTGGCGAGCGTTTGACTCTTCTCGCGTACGTAGGCCTTGCGTTTCTGGTGGACGCGGTCATTAGTCTCGTTGTCGTCGTGCTCTACGCGCGAGAGGACGTCAGGAGAAGGAACCTATGAAGTACAGGGCCAAGCCCGTCGAGGTCACGGCGTACCGCATCCAGGCCGTTGGCGACCTCACTCCGTGTCGCGAATGCGAAGTGGGCAACGAAGCGGCCGGCTGGCAAATGACGAGTCGGGACTTCTGCTACTTTCTGCAGGGTCTCTTCGAACTCGCGAAGCCCGAGGCGCTCACGAAAGAGCAAACGGAGCTCGTACGCCGGCATCTCGCCATGGTGTTTGCGCACGAGATTGATCCGTCGATGGGTGACGAAAAGGCCCAGAAGATCCTCGACGACATCCACGCCGCCGCTGACCAAGCGAAGAGGTTCCCGCAGCCGTGGCAGACCGGCCCAGACGGGCCTGGCGGAATCAAGATGCGATGCTGAGAACAAGGCAAATGACTGTGCGCGCGCTCATCAATGCACTGGAGCGCGTGGCCAACAAGCGGCAGCGCGTAGAACTGATCGACGAGGGGCCGCGCATGGGTTTCCGCGGCGTCGCCGAAGTTCGTGAAGAGGATGGGCGCGTGGTCCTCGATGGCGAGACGAAGAAGAATCAAGAGGAGCGGCTCGCGGCCATTCAGAAGGCGAACCGCGAAGGCAGGAGCTGGTCGTGAAGCTCCTCGGCCACATCAAAACCGAGCACGCAGGCCCGAAGAACGGCGGCGGCTACTGGGGCAGGCGCGCAGAGGCCAAGGCGGTCTCCAAGCGCCGTCGCCGCGCCAACGACAAGCGCGCGATCGCCGAAGTCATCACGATCCATCCCCCGCCCGAAGCAGCTTAGGAGAACGCCATGAGCCTCGGATTCGCAATCATGGTCACGGATATGGAGCAAAAGCGCGGCATCTACTCGCTTCCGGGCCGTCCGCTCCCGTCCTCGGGGCAGATCGAGCGACCGCGAATCGACGCGCTCATGAACTTCATCGAAGCGGATATGGCGAGAGCCGCAGCGTCTCGAGCCGAAGCTCGAGAGAGCGATCGGAAAGCGGAGATTGCCGTTCTCGAGGCGCGACTCGCGGAGCTCAAGGCGGAGGACGCCGAGATGGCGCCTCGCCCGGCAGCTCGCATGGAAGTAATCCACCCGACAGGCCTACTTGGCAGTTCGTTTCGGACCGATGGGCAGCCACTCCCCGTCATCCACGATTTCGGCGACGGGCGCGTCATCGCGACGCAGGATGGTGTTCCGTTGTTCTTCCGGCTCGACGCGAGTCTCGGCTGGCTGAATTCCTACGTCGTTACCGACGAAGAGCGGGACGCATTCACGGCCGTGCCGGAGAAGGCGCCATGACATCTGGAGAGGACCTCATCGCGACGTGCGTCGAGACGCTCGCGGTCTACTTCGCTGGGCTATTTGTAGCCGGCGCCGTTCTTTCTTGCGGCGGCCCGGCCTGGACCGCTGCGGACACGAAGAGCGCGACAGATGCGGCTCGCGTGGAGCTCGCAGCGCAGCGGGCATGCGCGGAGGATGATGGTGGGTGCCGCCCAGCGCTCGTGCGATCGCTGCAGCGCGCAGCGTTTTGCAACACGGCCTCGATGCTCGTGCGGCACGGGGCGGATGCTCCGGACGGGGGGATCGCGTGCCGGCCGCAATGAACTTCCTGACGCAAACTAGCCTCGACCCTGGCAACTGCTTCCAGACCGTGATCGCAATGCTCCTCGGTCTGCCGCCTGAGGCGCTTCCGGATCAGACGCAGTGCGATGCGGTCTTGCCGCCGCGCAAGTGCGAATGTGGCGCTCCCAATTGCATCGGCGTCGTACGCGATCGCGTTCAGGGAACGCCTTGGTACAGCGATTGGCTCGGGGTGTACCTGAAGAAGCACCACGGACTCGCCTACTACCGAATCGACGCCCCGTGGGAGAGCGCGCGCGGCACGATTGATATCCACGGGTATCACGCGCTCTCGGGCCACACGGTGCGGAGTGCGACGGCCGGAACGTCGCACATCGTTCTCGCGAAGGGCGGCTCGATGGTTTGGGATCCGCACCCGAGTCGCGCGGGCTTGATCGAAGATGGAGAGGTCCGTGCGTCGATGCTCATTCCGTACCCGCGCATGTGGGCTAGTTCGTCGCCCGAGCGTCCATGCATGTGCCCCGCGTGCATCGCGGAGCGAGCGCAAGCCACGGAGGCCAAGCAATGACTCAGGACGACGCGCTCGCCGAGCTCGTGACCCTCACGGGCGCGTCGCAGCGGGAGCTCGAGGACCTCCGGACGTTGCCGCCTGACATGCTCGCTCTCGCTCTCGAGAACTACCGCGACCAAGCTTGGGCCAAACCGGGCAACGCATGGGCGACGTTTCTCAACCTGCTCGCCGTCGCGGGGATCATTGCGAGCACCGTGAGTGGCGTCGCCGGCGCGGTCTCCGCCGTAGAGACGCTCGCGAAGTCGTGAGGCTGTTTCTCTCCACCCTCTACGTCTGGCTCGCAGTCTTCGCCCAATCACTCGGGCACTACGCGCCTCCGGTACCTCCGCGTGCACCCATCCCGTCGCCGACGATCGAGCACGCCGATCCGCCCGCCATTGCGGACGACGAGCAAGCCCGGACCTGACTCCGCCTCTCACAAGAAAAAAGGACTCCTATGCTCCGAACTCTCCTCGCGGCCGTTGCCGCTCTCTGCATTCTCGTCGACGTCCGCAATGCCGGCGCCAATCCGACCCATGCAACGATGATGGGCCCAGGAACCATTCAGGTCGCCAACATCGCGAACCAGTATTTCATTATTCAGGGTGCCGGCGACGAGACGGATCCGAATTGGACGTTCGACAGCTACGAGACGATCAACAGCGACCTATCCATCTGGTACACGATCACCCTGACAGGTGATGCGAACGTGACGCTTAGCTACGTGATTGGCCCGCTATCGGATGTGGTGCCCGCTGGCTGGCACATGAACGAGGTGGAGACCGGGTTCAGCGTCAACAGCGGAAGCCCTCTACTCGAGTCGCTGGCGGCGCGCGGGTCCGCATTCTGCTTTTTGAGCGCCATGACGACTCCCGGAGGTCTGCGCGCCACAGGCAGCTACGCCATCGTAACTTACGACTACAATCCGTCCAATTGGACACTCGACGTGAACGCGAATGGCGGTACCATTGCGGGCTCTGCGACGTGCCTCCAATGGCCGTTCAGCGGCGTCGTGACCGATGCTCCCGATACCGTCGACACTGCGGGCTCTCCCCTCTGCACCCCGGGCCAGCCGTTCCATTGCGTGGGTCTCCCGAGTCCCAGCGACAACCTCTGCGCGCTGACCGGAATCGTCTCCCTCGGCGAGGGCGGCGTGTTTGCGTACGGCGATGCCGAGGCGGCCACCGATTTGGTCATGCAGGGCGGTCCAGGAACCGACGGCATCGCGAGCTGCCTCTACTTCGACCCGTAATCGCTACGGCTCGCAGGCGCCGCTTCCGAGGATGGTCCAGACGCCAGGCGACGGGGTCGGCAGCCCCATCATCGGCGTGTAGGCGAGGCAGGGCCAAGCTGTTTCGCAGGGCTGCGTATACGACACGAGCGGATGATCCACATCGGCCAGCGCATAGGCCGGCTCGCAATACGCCGAGCCGTCGATGACGCAGCAGGAGCCCGTCCCTGCGTCGGGCGGCGCATCGTCCGCGGCTCCCGCATCCGCGATGACTTGCGGCGGTGCTTCGGTATCGGTCTGGCCACCGCATGCGGCGACGAGGGCGAGCGCGAAGAGCGGAGCGAGCCGGAGGTCCATCGCTGGGCACTGTACCATGCACAAACTCCTTAGCCATGGACGACCCGAGCGAGACGCCAATTGCTGGCTTCTTGACGAGACCGATGTCCGTATTTTGGCCAGCATTCAGGTCACCGAAAGCTCCCCGATCATCTACGTCCCGATCGCCGTAAGGCCTTTGGCGCAGCGCTCTAGGGCCCGCGGCGAGTTTGGGATCTGGCGCTTCAATGGCGAGATGTGGATGGTCGAGCACGGGCGGGTGGACGAAAGATTCGGTGGCCGATTACCAGCGCTCACGCTCCTTTTAGCGGGCGCTCCCGAGCGCGTTTCGGAGACGATGGCGCGGCTCATCGTGTAATCACTCGGGCCTTACTCCGCCGCGATGCAGGTGGAACCAATAACAGCATCGGTAGCATCCCCCCTGTGGCGTCCGGCACTCGATGCCTTCATAGCATTCGCCACCTACGCCCGGATTCTTTCTGACATATTGCACGTTCGTGAGTTTGACAACGGTTCCCTCCGGAACCTCGAAGCGGGTGAGCGGCGGATTCGGAAACCTGCCGCCCGCCGGGTCGTCATCCTCAAAGTGGAGGAACTCGTTGTAGTCGTGAACGATCATGTCGATCACCGGCGTCCCATTGTCGTCGCTTCCGACGCGCGTAATCGTCCCTACCGTCTCCGCTGAGCAGCTTGCATAGAGCGTGTCGCCGACGTGCGGAGGCTCCACGACGTCTGCCTTGATCGTGGAGAGCGGACGAGGGCGTTCTGGGGTCGACGACCGCTCGCAAAATACAATTGTCTGGGCTGGCGGGACCAAGGTGTTGCCTCGCTCGCCGTAAGAGGCGACGAGCGCCTTGGGCGCCTCGCCCCACTGCCTCGGATCAGCCGGCATCGTCATCCTCCGGGTCCAGCTTCGCACTCAGTCCGCCAGGCCCCATTGTTCCTATGCGGACCTTGTATGGCGGCAGCGGTCCGGTGCCTCCGCATTCGCGCCAGAGCCTCTCTAGGTGCGCGCGGGCGGCACGGCCCATCTCGTAGGCGAGGCGCTCGGCCTCTTCTTCGGAGATGGTCACGCCTTCGCTCCCAGCTTCTTCCTCAGCGCCAGCGAAAGCTCCGTATCCTCGATAATGGCGATCGTGTCGCAATGCGGGCAAATCACATAGAACTCCTTCGTTTTCACGTAGTCCCCGCCGTCGCCATAGCCGTCTCGTTGCCAGCGGTCCACCATGCGCGAGCGAAGGTCCGTTGTGATCGCCTCCAGAACGGCGTGGCAGCCAGCGCATTCGATTCGCTTGCACCATGTCGTCACGGGTTCGGTGATGGTCCGCATCACTTGTGCTCTCCGCTCTCGATCTGATCGGCAAACCGATTCGCGATTTCCTTCTCGAACGCCCTGCCGCTCTTGCTGGCTGCTTTGGCGCGCATCCGTAGCCACGCGACGATCTCCTCTCGCTCGACCCGCTCGCCGTCTTGGTAGGAGGCGCGAAGAGCGGCTTCCTGCGTACTCTCTATCTCCTGCAGCGACGCGATAATGTCGTCCAGAATCCCCGTCCATCCCTTTCGAATGAAGGTGAGCCCGTAGGTCATCGTTCCGCTCCCTCCGCAATCCCATTGCCCCACGCGATGAGCTCCAAGATCTTGATGTCTGACGGCATCTTATCCGGATGCGCGATCAGGTAGGCGGCGAGGAGCTGGTCGGCCGCTGAGGCGAGACCCGCTAGCCAGCCCTCAGCTGTCTGCCCGGCGGCGATCGACCTTTGCCGCAGTGCCTCTATGTCGTCGTGCTCTCCGAAGATTAGGCTCATCGTCGTCCCCTCCGCATCCGAGCCGCAAGCCCGGCTCGTTTCGCTGCATCGCACGCCAGCAGCGCGTCTGCCTCGCACGTCTCGCCGCGGTAGTAGGCTTCGATCGTGTCCACAGCTATCTGGTCGGCGCGGCCCAGCTTCCAGCCCTCCTTCGCGTAGCGCTTCATCTTCTCCCGCAACCTCCAATCCTGGGCGGCGACGGGCGAGACAGGGAACAGCTTCACGCAGCCGGCCATCGCTCCAAGCGTGCGACCGCCCTCGACGACGAATCGGTTGACCCACGAGCTCCGCAATGCGGGCAGGTGTCGCTTTCGACCGGCTCCAGGAACCGGACGATCTTCGGTAGGCGCTCCAACGTTGTCGCGTTCACGACGCCACCGCCTCAACCGCAAACAAGTCCACCGCCACGTCCTCGTACAGGTGGAGCTCCTTGCGACACCACATCGCCTTCGCCTCGCGTCCGCTCTCCGCTTTGACGACGACCCAGTCCACTCCGTAATCGCCGGACGGCAGTTCGCCCGGGTCCGTCTCGAGGAAGAACGCGACGGTGTAGGCGCGCGGATCAAGGTCTCCGTAGCCGATGTCTCGAACGATGTAGTAGGTGGGCATTGGTCGTGGTCCTCCGTTAGCAATGCATCATCACGTCAGCGTTGCGCGCGTCGATAGCCGTCAGGTCCAAGTGACGATTGCGCCACGCGAACTCGAAGATCGATAGCCGCGTCGTCTTCTTGCCGTCCTGGATCGTGACGGTTTTCGCGCCGATCGCCGCGATCGTCCCCGTGAAGTGCATGTTGTAGGAGTCGTATTCTGCGACGTCGCCCACCGCGAACGTGCGGTCGTAGGCGAATTCGCCAGGAACGTACTTGCCGTCCGCGTCCTTCACGTAGCGGTTCTTCTCGAGACCGTATAGGCGAATGCTGGAGCCGACGACGATCGCAGCATTGTGCCCCTCCGCCACGCGGCCTGGGATCGTCTGTCCGAAACGGACAGCGTCGCGCTCGCGAAGGTTTTCGATGACGATCGGGGCGGACTTGTTTGCTGCGCTCTTCATGGGGTAGTTATGGCCTAGTGCCCGGGCACCGTCAAGTGGGTTGCGAACTATTTTTCTGGCCGCTTCGTTTTCTTCTCCGGTCGCGACAGCCAGTCCTCAACGGCCGCGCTTCTTGAGTTCCGGAACGGGACCGCCCGGAGTTCCAGCTCCTTTATCGCCTCCGGACTCAGCGTGAGCTCGATACACTTCTTGATCCTCTTCTTTCCGTCGCCGTGCGGCATGTCGCCGTAGGCCTACCACGTGCCCGGGCACGACGCCATGTCCCTCTTCCTCTCCGGCTTCATCTGCGGCGCGCTGTTCGCCGTGATCTACTTGGTCTGGGCCGGGGAATGACCCACGACCGCAACGGAGAACGACAGTGCTCAAAGGTATCGATGTCAGTTCCGCCCAGGGGAAAGTCCAGTGGGACAAGCTCGGGCCGATCGGGCTGCGCTTCTGCTTCATCAAAAGCGCCGAAAAAGACTACCCGGTAGACACGACCTTCGCCGCGAACGTCGCTGGTGCTCGTGCCGCTGGACTCGTTGTCGGGACGTACATGGTCCCGCACCCGATTCCGTCGCTCGACCCGAAAGAGCAGGCGCAGCGCCACTGCTCACTCTCCGGCGCGCTCGGCGCAAAAAGCGGCGATCTCCCGCCCGTCGCGGATCTCGAGGTCCCAGCGCCGCAGGATTGGGCCAAGTACGGCTGTTCCGCCGGGCAGATCCGCGCATGGCTTCTTGCGTACTTGGCCGAGGTCGAGGCGCTTTGGGGCGTCGCTCCGTTGGTCTACTCGTATCCGTATTGGCTCCAAGCAATCGGAGTGGCCTCGGAGCCCGAATTCGCGCGTTATGGCCTATGGATGGCCGACTACTCGCGCTTCCCGAAGTCCTGGCCCACCGATGGCTCGTCGCCCGTGATCCCAAAGCCGTGGGCATCCTGGACGTTCTGGCAACATGCGGGCGGAACGGCGATGAACTTGCCTGGCGGGGGCCCGGTCGACACGTCCGTATTCAACGGAGACGCGACCGCTCTCCAAGCGCTCTGCGCGCGCCCCACGCCGACATCCAGCCTCATCCCACTCGTGCAAACCGCGATCGATACGACAGCCAACGAGAACCCTCCCGAGCCAGACGACCTACCGCCCGCCGCCTAATCGTTCAGCGCGCAGTTGACGCCTCGATCGCGCGACTTACGATGGCGCGCTCGGGGACGTAAACCGCACGAACCGGAGCTGCCAATGGACACCACATGTTTTCACTCTCGACAGCATTCGTCGTTTGGCATGCCGCGCGCCTTCGCGCTCTCGCGTTCGCCCTCGCCGCGCTGATGCATCCGGGCGCGGAGCGGTTCGCTGCGCCCTTCCTCGATGCGGCCGCAGCGCAGGTTGCGGCGGACACGGCTCCCGTGGTCTCGGCGGAAGCAGAGCTGTCCTGGGCGGTCACGTTCGCCCACGACGAAAGCGACTTCGGGCGCGCACTGGGCGGCAAGCGCTGGGACTCCCAGGCATTCGGCATCCTCCAAGTGCGCGGCGCTCGCTCGCTCGAGACGGACCCCGCCGCATCCGTACGGGAGTGGCTCATGAGGCTTCACGCATCGGCAAAGCTATGCGGGGACGCGCGGGCGCTCGCCGGTATTGCGTCGGGCCGCTGCGACCGTGGCACCCATCTCGCGGCGCAGCGCGCTCGTGAGGCGGCCGTGGCGATGGGCTTTGCCCAAGAAAGCCCGGTGACGCGGTGATTTTTGTGCAGCGGGC
>Ga0210391_10001220_pt1 | contig 23935 bp, 20 predicted proteins | sample IncBWC12OmetaG_FD_160573 | JGI IMG/M metagenome (GOLD analysis project Ga0210391, IMG submission 160573) | Forest soil microbial communities from Barre Woods Harvard Forest LTER site, Petersham, Massachusetts, United States - Inc-BW-C-12-O ...
AACGACCGTGTCTTAAATGAGTTGTTGCCGGATCAGGATACCCATTCTATCTCGACCGTACAGCAGGATAGGTAACTTGGCAGAAGATCGTGCACGCCACCGGCAAGCATGCGTGATAGGTCCGGTCACAACGATACCCATTAAGCGATGGTTAACTCTGACGGTCAAAGGTAAACGGTGCAGCTAATCATTCTGGCCGCACTTCCACCAGCAGACTTCCGTCGAACGCAACCGGCAGGCGTGCACTGTGTCCGCTCACCGTCCCCAGGCTTTTCCCACTGACGTAGTCCACAACACTGTAGTTGCGGTCTTCGAGGCCGCGTAGTTCGACGGTGCCCTTCCACTGCTTGGCGAAGAAGGAATAGTACATGATCTGGTCTTTACGGATCACATGCGTCTCCGGCACATCGAAGCCGATGTCATAGAGCTGCCCGAGATATTGCCCTCTCGACAGCATCTTGTCACGATAGATGCCAAGCCACTTTTCGAATTCCTTCTCCCGCTCCGGAGTCAGATCCGATTTACTCCTCTTCTGCACCAGAGACGGAAGAACAAACTGCGTTCCCACCACGCCTCCTACCCCCAACGTCGAAGCAAAGTCGTTGCCACCATCGCTGAGCTCCACGTGATCGCCGAAGAAGGGAACGTTGTCTCCCATGAGCGCCTTCAACGTCTTCGCCTTGGAGCGAACCTGGAAGGAACCTTCCGGGTCGGAAGCTACCGACATATTGAAGTGCGGCATGGTGAAGAAGGAGAATCCTGTGCCGCAAGGGCAGAACTCGACCAGCGCCCCCGGCTTTACCGATTGCGCGGTTTCATAAATAGCGCGGAAGAAATCGGGCAGAGCTTCGACCGAGTCCTCCGGCAGCGCGTGATGGTGAGCAGGGTTGTAGCAGGCCGGAACTCCGTTCATGTCCTGGCCATCCAGCTTCAGCCCGTCAAATCCCCAATCCACCAGGATCTTCCGCACCAATGCCTTGTGGTACTCCACCACGCGCTGGTCCGCCGGGCACAAATAGTCTGAGTTCCACCATGAGACTTTTCTCCTGCTGCCGTCACGATTCAGCAAAGCGTAGTCGGGATGATCCTGGAGCAGCTCTGACTTCGGCACCGCGCTGAGCGGTGACCACCACAGCTGAGCCTTGAATCCCTCCTGGTGAATGCGGTCCACCAGGGCCTTCATGTCAGCGTCCCCGTGAGGAAACTTCTTGGGATCGAGCTGCCAATCGCCCACATCGTTCTGCCAGCCGTCGTCAAGCGTGACCCACTTGAACCCCAATCGCTTGGCCGTCGGAAGCGTGTCATATACCTGTTTCGGCTGTACCGATCGGCCGTATCCCCACGCGCACCAGATGGCGCCGAAGCCATCGGTTGGAGCAGCCGCCATCTGGAACCCTTGTTTCACCATGAAGCGGCGGTAAGCGGAGAGTGTGCGGAAGTAGTCTCCCTGGTGCACGGCAACGAAGGTGCGAAACGTAGGAAAGCTTTCTCCCGAGCCCAGCGAGACTTCTTTGCTGAAGCGTACGGCCATCCTGGCATGTAAAGGATCGGGCATGGAGACGGGCAGGGAAACCAGCTTCGGCCGTGTCTCCACGTGCCCCACAGCCATACCAACGTCGCGCCGCCAGATGTCGACAATAGGCGTGCCACCGCCATAGTCGCTGGCATTCATCCCCTGGTAATTCTCTTGCTGAAAATCGGTGTGTAGCGGTAAGACCCAGTTGGGACGTTTCTCGTACGAGCCGCTCTGGTAAGACCAGAATGCGGGCTGGCCCGCACTGGGTTGCGCGTCCAACGTGTAGGCGTTGTTCGTCCAACTCGTGATCGCGAGCTCGGTTTTTCCCGTATTGGTGTACTGGACATTGAAAAACGCCATCGCGGGGAAGTCGTCATACACAGTGACCGAGACTCGCTTGGTGAGCGTCCCCGCCTTTCCTTCGACGGTGAGCCGCGTTCCTTGCCCGAAAGCGTCTTTGATTTGCTCCTGTTTCTGCGAGGTCAAAGGGAATTCCGTCCAGACCTTGCCGGCGGTGGTCAACGTCTCAGACGCAGTGAATGGCCCCAACACCGTCTCCGTCTTGTCGAAACGGGCAACCACTCGGCTCCGCAGGCGGTTATCGAATTCAACCCGGAGATTGCCCGCCTGAATCTGAGGCTTACCCTGAGGGCTGTCCGCAGCGACTGCGAGTAAACAAGACGTAAACACAGCCATGACAACAATCCCAGACCTGATCGCTCCCATAGCTTGCTGCGTTCGAAGCAGGTTGCGGTGATTGCGAAAAGCCTTTTTTACGGTCGGAAACATAGAGCCTCTTTTCGGTCAGCGCCCGCATATAAAGAAGATGGAATGAAATCGAACGCAAGCATTCGTAATACAAGGAAAGGCCGCCAAAGTCAAATGATTTTGAGTCCCGCGCGCGGGTTAAACGGCCGGGTCTTTGACGAGTCGTGGGCAGCCGCATTTGGGAACGGGGCACGCCTCAAAAGACTGGTTCCGTCCGCGACGGGACACGCTGAGTGCGGATCAATTCCCCCAAACAGAAGAGAGCGCGACTCAGGACCGGGCAGACGATTGCTAAGAATTTGCCCGCTTATTCATCCGAAAAATATGTGTTATCTTGTGCTGGGTCAACGAAACAAAACGACAGAAATGATAAGTTTTCGATGCTCACCGTAGCCGGTGATCACATCCACGGTAATACCGCGGCCCTCGCATTCAATTTCTCTCTCTTTGTTATGGACTGGGGGCTGGAACTCCAGCCAACTCGCCCAGTGCCTGATTGACCGGTACGGAGGAGATTATCCCGATGCAGCGTAGAGATTTTCTAAAAAGTACTGTCGCGGTTGCTTTAGCTGCGGAACTTGCAACCGGTAAGGCGCGTGCGAAAGTTGCCGCCCATAACTGGACAAACTACGACTTCGGTTCCGGTCCCCACGTAGCCGACCGCCTCAACCAGGGTCCCTTCCCTCAATACCCGCCGGATGCTCTCATTCCCACAGACGATGTGGTCATGACGACAACACCTTCAGAAGACGTCGTGCCGAACTTTGGCAAGGGCCTGGTCACCTACATCACGGCAGACAGTGGTACAGAGGAAATCAAGTCCGGGAATATTCCCCAGGCGATCGAAGACCTGGTTCGATTTCCCCTGGGCGAGCAGCTTTATATCCGTCCCACCTGGCGGGAAGTACAGCCGCGGCCTGGGCGCCTGGAGCTGCCCGACTACGTGAAGCTTGTTCTTGAATTGGCGAAAACCCACAACAAGCGCGTCGGGTTCCGCATACAGATGTGCGCTCCAGACTATACGCACGCAGCCGCCCTCCCGGATTTTGTCCTCGATAAGGTGCCTAAAGTGGATCTGGTCCTGAGCGATCAGGAAAGCAGCGCCGAGGCGAAAAGATTCCTGGAGAACCCGCATTCGCGTTATCAGCCGCGGTACGATGATCCTTTTTTTCAGCAGGCATTCAAGGAACTGGTTGGCCTATTGGGAGCGGAGTTTGATGGCAATCCCCAGATAGAGTTCATGGATACGTTCATGTATGGCTTCTGGGGCGAGGGACACACCTGGCCATTTGGCAACAATCCTTTCCCTGACTACCAGACAGCAGAGCGCACCTGGACCGATATGCTCGAAGTTCAGCTCGAGCACTTTTCGAAGACTCCCCTCCTTACCAATACGCAGCCAGACTTTAGCCGGGTTGGTAATTCAGAATTATTAGACCGCACGGTCCGCAGCAACAACTGGATTCGCAGCGACACCATCTTTATTGAGAACGAGCAGATTGAAGCCCTCAACAATCGGCCCCCCTGGATCGCTGCATTGCTCGAGCAGGGCATTCCCGGAAAGCCTCCCGATCCTCAGGCCGCATTCGAAGGGATATCGCCGGCAGAGAACATGATCGCTCATGTGATGGATGTCGGCGTCAATTACTGGTCGCTTTGGAACTTTCATCAGATCAGCGCGAAGAATCTCGAGACCTACTACCAGGCTTATCCGGCAGCGTTCGATCGCATCAGTCGCCGCATTGGTTATCGGGTGCGGCCGTCTTTCATATGGAGCTACAAGGAAAGTGGGAACGTGGGGCTCATTGTCGGTTTTGCCAACGACGGTATCGCGGGTGTGCCCGGCGTATTGAGGGTGACCGTCGAGAACCAGGACGGAAAGGTGCTCAAGAGCGGCAGTTTAGACGCCGGTTATCCGTTACCGGGTAAGATTCGGCAGGCGCAGTTCGTGCTTCCGAACGTCACCGATTGGAAAGGGTTGAAACTCAGAGCTGAGATTGAGGTCAAGGGAATGCGCTATCCCGTGCGCTGGGCTTGCCACCAGAAATTGAACGATGACGGCTCGCTCACCCTGCGTCCCAATCTCAGTCAGGGGTAGCTCGCGGCAAAAACTCGGGCTCACTGCTGCATGAGCGCGATACCCGCAATGACAAACGACTCCAGGTGTTCAGAAAATTGTCCTGGCAGTGCAAAAATCGCAACTTCAGAAAGCAAATAGAGCCGGCTGAACGTCGGGTATGCGGATAAACGCGCCCGGGTTTGTCGAGCTATCAGACCAACCGGTAACCACGTTTAAATTGTTAATCGCGACCGCCGTCGTAGCGCCGGCTCCGGGAACTGCGAAGCTCGAGACAACGCCTTGGGGAGACCGTACAAATCCGTACATGTATTCGCCCGGGCTCGGGACAGGAGACCCACTATTAAAGACTGTGAAAGTGCCGGTAATAAAGCCCGCGTCATTGATTCCCAAAAACAGCGTATCGATCGCCCCCGTCTGCGGCATGCTGAACGGAGTGATCGTCCCGTCCTGTTGGCGCACAAAACCCGCAAAGTTTCCGACTGGTGGTCCATACCAGCCAGTGGTAGTTCCTGCGAGGTTGATGGCTAACGGGACAACGCCGTCGGAGTACCCGAAGGTGGTGAACATTCCCCCGGGCGAGCGCACAAACCCTCCTACCTGGGTGTCATTATCGTAGTAGTAGTTTCCTGTAACTTCTCCCAGATCGTTTATGCTCCACGGGTACGGCAAACTGCCTCCGGGCACGCTGAACGTGGTAATGGTTCCATCGGGAGTGCGCAGGTAAGCGTACGATGGGGGGTCGGTGTTGGTTGGTAGATAAATCCCCACGACGGTCCCTGCATCATTGATGTCTGTCACGACGGTGGAACCGGCATCTCCGCCGGGGTTGAATTTCGTGATCGCGCCGTCCGCAGATCGAATGAACCCTCGACTCATGCCGGAAACATCCTGGTAGATTCCGGCAATGACTCCAGCAGCATTGATGCGCAGCTGTCCTGTATAAACCTGACCGACGTCAAACGTGGTGATTTGTCCGGATGCTGTGCGCACAAATCCCCCTGTGAACCCGGCCAGGGTGCTGTAGGTCCCGGTAATGGTGAGAGAGTCGTTGATGCTGGACGGGGTCGTAACGGCGGCCCCCGGAACCTGGAAGTAGGAAAAATGATATGCGGTAGCGCGGCTGAAGTTTGGTTTAGGATGCTGGCTAAACGATAGAGCGGGGCAAAGCAGACAAGCCAGAAAGACAAGACTACGGCGCATCAGACACATTATTTTGAAATCCTTATCGAGTAAACGATGAAAGGTGACTCGAAGATACAGAACCTTGCCCCATCTGGCTATCTCTTTTTTCGAGCCCATAGCCCGCGATTTCGTCGCCGCCTCTGATGCTTTTGCGCACAGGGCGGTGCGGAGGAAACCCCGGGGAAGACAAAACGCATCCCATCAAGCCTGCGCGCGCCGTGTTTTAGGGCACAGTTCGACTCCACGGGTTGTCCGGGCAAATTTAAAAAAGGTTTGACAGGATCGCAAGGCAAAGGAAACCCGGTGAAAGATAAAACCGTTACAGTTACATGAACAACATTACATACACCCACGCTGCCTACAACCCCGCATACTCCTTCTTCGCCGCCGCCAACACCGGCAAATCCGCATCTGCATTCTTCCACTCCGCAAAAAACGCCTCATAGGCCTTCTTCGCCTGCGCCTTGTCTTCCGCCATCGCATACGCGCGGCCGAGCCCCAGCATCGACAGCGCATAGTTATTCAGCGGGAAGGGAAGTGAGCTTTGGCTTAAAAAGCTCGTGCCCTTATACCGGGTGCCGGCCTTAAAAGACGCAATCGCATTATCCGCGTCATGCAGCTGCAGGTACCCGAGCCCTCGCAGATACGACCCCGGGGACACCGCATCAAACGCCTCGCTCTGCTGCAACAGCGCCAGTGCCTTATGCGCGTCTCCCGTCTGCAGTTCTAGATACCCGTGCGCCTCGGGCACGACCAGTTGCTGCACCAGCGTATCCTCCGGATATTTCTTCTCTAACGCATCCAGTGCAGCGCGCGCCGGCTTCTGGTCCCCGCAGAGCGCCAGAGTAGCCACAACCCCAATTTGCGTCGACTTGCTCCGGTCCAGTGCCTGCGCCCGCTTCACCGCGCTCCCGGCGTCCTGGCACTGCCCTACCGGCCAACCGGCATACGCGGCGTTCAGCAAAAACGAAGCCTGGGCATCAGTGGCCTTCACCCGCCCCGCTTGCTCGGCTGCCTCATCGAGCGTTGCCGCTGCCGCCCGAAACTGCCCCCACTGGGTCTGGATGTTTCCCCACTGCCACGTCAGCTGGAACTGGTCCGGGCGACCTGCCCCCTCCGTCAGTTTTTTCCGGATGGCAGCCATGTCTCCGGTCGCGCCGTCCAGCGCCATCTCATATTGCATGATGTCGGTAAGGTGCATCCCCAGCTGGTTCGCCCGGGCCACATACTTTCGCGCTTCGTCATACTGGTCAACCCACGTGTAGCCGCCCATGACGTCTGCCAGCGCCACCGCATCATCCGGGCGCAATGCCAACGCTTTCAGCATCGCGTCCAGTGTCTTCTCCACCTCTCCCTTGTACCCGTAAAACACGGCCAGGTTAATGTGATTTTCCATTTGCAGCGGATATTCCTGCGTGGCCACTTCCAGCGTCTCGATGGCCTTGTCCAGGTCTCCGAGCACCTCGCCGTAATAATGCCCTTCGATATACAGCCGCTCGCGCTCGCTGACATCTCCCGTCAGCTCATGCGCCTTGGTGAAATACTCCACTGCCTTGCCGTGCTGCCCGCTGTTCAGGCTGATCACACCCAGCCGCGCCCACGCCATCGCCAAATTAGGATCCAACATCAGCGCCCGCTTGTAGTGATCCTCTGCTTCCGGAATATCGCTGCCCTTGTCGTGCGCTGCATCCCCCAGCGCAAAGGCGCGGAAAGCCTCGAGCGACGGCGTCGTTGCCTGCCCAAACGGCGTGTTCAGTTTTTGAATGCTGTCCAGGCTCTCCCCCAGCTTGGCCCGCATCTGCGTCGCCGCCTGGTTCAGCGCATCGAGCACCTTTTCCTTGCTCGCCGCTTGCGCCTGCACGCTGGCTATCTGATCTCCGGTGGCCGTATTTTGCGCCGCCAGCGTGATCACAAAATCGTTGCCCAAATTTGCAATGGTGCCCGTGAGAATGGCTTTGATACCCTCGCGCTCCCCAATTTCGCGCGCAATCTCCGGCGTGATCACCGTGTCTGGCTTCTTGCCCAGGTACTGCAGGCTCTGGTGCAAATGCCGCTGGCTCACAATATCGAGTACCGGAGACTGCCCCAACTGCACCACCAGCGCCTGGTTCAAGGTTGACTCGAAGACCGGGTCCCCGGTCTGGTTGATAAAGTCCGCCACGATGATGGCATTCTTCGCCGCCTCGGCGGACGGCGCGTTGGTCGATGCGCTTCCATTGGCAGCGCCGTTTGTCATCGGACCAGCGCTCTTGTGCTGCCACCAGGCGAAGCCAGCTCCCCCCAGCAGCAGCACGATCACCCCCGCCGCTGCCAGCTTTCCGCTGCCGCCGCGCGACCTCTTCATTGGCCGCAAGTCTTCTGCCGCAGGAGGTTTCCAGGCCGCGCCGAAGGCGCCATCAGGCGCCGCATGACTACCGCCGGCAGCAGCATGCGTACCGCTGCCCAAAGCAGTAGCGTCGAGCTCGTCGAGATCGCGCTCGACCTCCGTGGCCTTCTGGTATCGTTGCGACCGGTCTTTGGCCAGCAGCCTGGTGACGATGGCGTCAAACCCCTCCGGCAGTGGCCGCCGGCCCTCCTGCTCGCGAACGGTGCTGACGGGCGGAGGTTCTTTGGTGAGCAGCGCGGCAAAAATGGCGGCCGTGCTTCCCCCGGCAAAGGGGGCCTTACCGGTGGCCATCTCGTAGATCACGGCGCCGAGCGAGAAAAGGTCGGTACGTGCGTCGAGCGTCTGGCCTTCCGCCTGCTCGGGTGACATATAGGCGACGGTGCCCAGGGTCGAGCCCGGCGAGGTAAGGTCGCCATTGCGGCCGCCGAGGGTGCTTCCGGCGGAGGTGGCCTGGCCGGCAAAGGTCGCCGTGGCTTCGCCGGAATCCTGCGCATCGCCGGCGCCCTCCTGCTTGGCCAATCCGAAATCCAGGATCTTGATCTGCCGCTTGCCCTCCGGCCCCACCACAAAGATGTTCGCCGGCTTGATATCCCTGTGCACGACGCCGTGGGCATGCGCCGCCGCCAGCGCGCTCGCCATCTGCCGCGATAAGCTGATCACGTCGTCCGCAGAAAGAGCTTGCTGCCGCAGCGCCTCCTTGAGCGTCTTCCCCAGCAGCAGCTCCATCACCAGGTAGGGCCGGCCCCCCTGCTCCCCAATGTCATAAATGGTGCAGATATTTGCGTGGTTCAGCACGCTGGCCGCTTGCGCCTCGCGCAAAAACCGTCGGTGCGACAGGGTACCGGGGGTAGCTGGTGTGCCGCCGCCGGCACCGGGCGTTGGGCTACCGCTGCCAAACGCCTCCGCCAGGTAGCGCTCCGAGATCAGCTTGATCGCAACCTCGCGGCCCAGCCGCGTGTCTTGCGCCCGGTACACATCGCCCATCCCGCCGGAGCCGATCTGCTCCAGTATCCTGTACGGACCGAACTGTGTTCCCTGCGTGACTGTCATGCGCCCCGGGCTGGCAACGATTGCAAGAGGATAGTTTGGCGCAAGTCTACCAGCCTCCGTCCCCGTCCGCTACGCGGTTAATTGCACCGAAAAACACGCAGCAGAAAGGACGTCGTAGCCATCAACCTGATACATTGGCAGCCGCAGCCAACGTACAACGTTCCTGCAGACTTTTTCCCGTTGGCCAGCGCTACGCAGGAACTCGGGCGTCGAAAAGCTTTGTAAGTGTCATCAACCGGTGCGATGCATCATAAACCTAGGGAGATGGAACGTATGGCAAGCAACCGCGGAGTAGCTTATATGGGCCCCGGAGTCGTTGAGATTCACAGCATCGACTTCCCGAAATTAGCGCTCGGAAATCGCAAATGCGAACACGGCGTCATTCTCAAGATTGTTTCCACCAACATTTGCGGCAGCGACCAGCACATGGTCCGGGGCCGTACCACTGCACCGAAAGGACTCATCCTGGGGCACGAGATCACCGGTGAAGTGATCGAGGCCGGTCGCGACGTGGAGTTCATCAAGGTCGGGGACCTGGTTTCTGTGCCCTTTAACATTGCCTGCGGTCGTTGCCGGAACTGTAAGGAACGCGCCACCGGCATTTGCTTGAATGTGAATCCAGCACGGCCAGGCGCAGCCTACGGCTATGTAGACATGGGCGGCTGGGTGGGCGGGCAGGCTGACTATGTCATGGTCCCCTACGCGGACTTCAACCTGCTGAAATTTCCTGACAAAGCGCAAGCGATGGCAAAGATCCGTGACCTGACTTGCTTATCTGACATTCTCCCTACCGGCTATCATGGCGCCGTTACTGCGGGCGTTGGTCCTGGCGCCACGGTTTATGTTGCCGGTGCCGGACCGGTCGGACTCGCGTGTGCAGCCGCTTGTCAATTGCTGGGCGCGGCGGTCGTGATCGTGGGCGACCTGGTTCCGGAGCGGCTTGCCCAAGCCAGGAGTTTCGGCTGCGAAACGGTCGACGTCTCCAAGCAGGCCTCCGTCGGCGATCAGATTGCCCAGATCCTCAAGGTTCCAGAAGTCGATTGCGCAGTCGATTGCGTCGGGTTCGAAGCCCGTGGTCACGGTCATGACGCCAAAACGGAAATCCCTGCAACAGTGCTGAATTCGCTGATGACGATTACCCGCGCTGGCGGAGCTCTCGGCATCCCGGGACTCTACGTGACCGAGGATCCTGGCGCGTCCGATAAGAGCGCCCAGACGGGAAACCTCAGCATCCGCATCGGCTTGGGATGGGCGAAATCCCACGTCTTCACCACCGGTCAATGTCCGGTGATGAAGTACAACCGCCAGCTGATGATGGCAATCCTGCATGACAAAATCAAAATTGCCAAGGCCGTCAACGTCACCGTCGTGACTTTGGACCAGGCGGTTCAGGGCTACAAGGATTTCGATAAAGGGGCAGCCAAGAAGTTCGTACTCGATCCCCACGGGACGATCGCGGCATAGCTGAACCTCAATTGCTTAACGTTACGTCGTTTGGTCTACTCAAGGGAGTTTGTGTGCCTGCTCGCAGGCACGCCCAACAAATCTAGTTAACTGACGAAAGGTCAATCATGAATTTGGAAGACGCTCGCCGCATCATCGCAGCAGCAGAAAAGAAAGCAAAGGAGATCGGTCAGCCCATGAACATTGCTGTGGCTGACGAAGGCGGCAACCTGGTATCGCATGTGCGCATGGACGGCGCGTGGCTGGGCAGCATCGACATTTCCATCAAGAAGGCCTACACCTCGCGCGCTTTCGACATTGCCACCAAAGACCTCGCCACGCACTCGCAGTCTGGTGGCCAGTTCTTCGGCATTCATGCCTCGAACGACGGCAAGATCATGATCTTTGCCGGTGGCATCCCGCTGAAGCGCGGTGACAAAGTAGTGGGAGCCATCGGGGTAAGCGGCGGCTCTGGTGAACAGGACCACGCGGTAGCCGAAGCTGGTGCGGCGGCGTTTTAGTTGCCGCGGCCGGTGCTCGTTTTCTTTGCTCCAGCGGCGATGCCGAGATTGTTTTTCGTTTCGGCCGCCGCTTGTGTACGCTCGTAATCGAAGACATTCGCAGATCGGGAGCAATTGAATATGTCGATTCAACCTCTTGAAACACTCAGCGCAGCCGAAATCCAGACAATTCACCCTCTTGAACCACTCAGCGCAACCGACATCCAGCAGGCCGTTACAGCGTTGAAGGGCCTTAAGGATTTCGGCCCGGCGACACGCATTATCAGCGTCATGTTGAGCGAACCGGCCAAGGCAACCGTGTACGACTGGCCGAACGGGCCCGCCTTTCGCCGTGAAGCGGTTGCAGTCTTGTTCGACAACGCACGCAACAGTGTACTGAGCGTCACCATCGACCTCGACAAAGGTTCAGTTACGAAATCTGAACCGGGGCCTGCCGGCGCTCAACCGACGCTTTCTATCGATGAGCAGGTGGAGTGCGAGCAGGCTGTCCTGGCCAGTGAAGAGTTCAGGTCTGCCTTGGAAAAGCATTACGGGATAACAGACACTTCTCTGGTGATGGTCGATATCTGGAGCGCAGGAAACTACGGTTCAGAGGAAGATAGCACCCGGCGCTTAGCTCGCCCGTTGTGTTTTCTTCGTAGTGATCCTACTGACAACGGCTACGCGCGGCCCATCGAAGGACTTCGTCCGGTGGTCGATTTAAACCGGATGGAAGTGATCCGCGTGGAAGAATATGGAAAGTGGCCGCTGCCGCCAAAGCCGGCCAACTATTCAGCCGATCGTGTAGCCGATCAGCGGACTGATATCAAGCCGCTGCACATCACACAACCGGAAGGGCCTGGTTTTTCCTTGCAGGGCTCGAGAATCCGTTGGCAAAACTGGTCGCTCGTGATCGGCTTCAATGCGCGCGAGGGGCTCACCATCCACGATGTGCGTTACTCCGGCCATGGACGAGCGCGCCCCATTCTTTACCGCGCCTCGCTCACAGAGATGGTCGTTCCCTATGGAGATCCCCGGCCTACGCAGGCGCGGAAAAATGCATTTGACGTCGGCGAATATGGAATGGGTATGTGTGCCAACAGTCTCCAGCTCGGGTGCGACTGTGTCGGTCACATCGAATATCTCGATGCCTTTTTGTGCGACAGCAGGGGCCGTGATTTCACCATCCCCAACGCCATCTGCGTTCACGAAGAAGACTATGGCATTCTTTGGAAGCACACGGACCGCAGGTTGCCGGATGCTCCCCAGGTGCGCCGGTCGCGCCGGTTGGTCATCTCTTCGATTTCAACCGTGGAGAATTACGAGTACGGCTTCTTTTGGTATTTCTACCAGGACGGTAATATCCAATTCGAAATAAAGCTCACCGGCATTCTTTCCCTCGGTGCAGCCCACGAAGGGGAGACGCCAAAGCACGGAACCATGGTTGCGCCCTTGTTGTATGCACCCAACCATCAACATTTCTTTAACGTGCGGCTCGATGTTGGCATAGACGGAATAAAGAACACGGTGCAGCAAGTAGATGTCGTACCCGACGAGATCGATGAGGCGAATCCCTTTGAAAATGCATTTCATACACGAGTAACTGACCTCAAGACTGAGCACCAGGCGCTGGCCCACTTGAATCTGGAGTCGGGACGGGCCTGGAAGTTCGTCAATCCTTCAGTCAAGAATGCATTGGGCAACCCCGTTGGCTATAAATTCTTCCCCGGGGACAACGCATATCCCTTTGCTTCCCCCCGTGCGTCGTGGCGCCGGCGTGCCGGCTTTGTGAATCATCATGTCTGGGTTACCCCATACAGGCCGGAAGAGAAGTACGCCGCAGGAGACTATCCAAACCAAAGCAGAGGCGGTGACGGTCTGGAGAAGTGGACCCGGGAAGACCGCCCCATCGAGAACTCAGATGTCGTTTTCTGGTACACCTTTGGCCACACCCATATCCCGCGACCAGAAGATTGCCCGGTTATGCCGACCGCTTACATAGGTTTTCTATTGAAGCCGAATGGTTTTTTTGACGAGAACCCAGCGAATGATGTTCCCCCATCCCCGTCCGTTAGCGGGAATAACGGTTGCAAGAACTGCTGACGCGGCCACCAGGTTTACGGCGTTTTCCGCGCTACTCAAGCGCTTCACTACAAGACCAAATGAGGAGCCAGGATCCCGATGAACTTGCGAGACGTGATGATCTTCATCGTCTTCCAGAACTTCGGGATATGCCGCAGATTCCCGATGATGAGGTAGTCCGCACGCGCGACATCGCGCATCGATGAACATATAGTCGTCGGGGTCGCCGAGCTACTTCGACGCGCATTTCACTTCGATACGCAGCCATCCGGGAAACCCGCCTGGCCCGGGCGCCGGATTCTCGACCACCTCGATGGAATGCATAGGTTCCGGGGCCTTCCACTGGCCACTGCCCCACGTGCCGGGGTGAACCGGTTCAGTCTGGCTAGGGATGTCGCGAACTCTGCCGTCGGGGGTATGGTACCGAATGTGCGCTGTCTTGCCCCCCGTGTCATAACCTAGAAATACACTAGGCCAACGGTGGGTGTGCATGGGTTCGGATGAGCCAGCCGGGGGCAGGGTGACGTAGACGACGCGAATGAACGCGTTCTCAAAAACGACTCGGTGACTAGCTGGAGCTGCCTGAACGGCGTCGTGGCCATCTGGAAATCCGGACTTGTCTTGGCCGTACAAGTAAGCGTATTGGGCGAAAAGCACAAGACCAAACGTAAGAAGAAGTGCACTTACCGAATGTCCCGCCGTCCGCAGCGACTTTATAGACGAAGCCATGCCGCATATTGTAGTGCCGGGGAGAAATTCTCAACCAACGCATTCGAATGGCAGCTTCGAGAAAGTTTTTCGTTCCGTCGATATACCCGGTTCGAGACTAATTGTAGCGGCGGCCCCGGTTTCGGCATGACTTGTCCGTTGCCAGCATGATCTTGCTTTACCTATAAAGTCGCATCTTCGTTAAAATTCCCCGCGCCCTGCCCGGGCAAGTTACCGATAACGTTTTCAGGGAGCTTCGTCCAGGCTCGACGACGCAATGACCCAACGCCACGGTGGTCGGTGGCGCGCTCAAGCGTCGGCGCTGCGGCGGCAGGAACTGGCATGGCGACGAGAAAGTTGCTGGCGAGGTCCCTGGGGGCGCACTCCGCAGCGGGCCAGCGGAAACCCAACACTTAATTCCCAGCCCGTTTGGGAAAACGGAATTTACCCATGGGCGGAGGGTGCTGGCCTCTGCGGGTAATCATTACACTGTATTTTCTCGGAACTCATCCGTAGTGAGGCATCACTCCTCACGTAGCGCAATCATGGGGTCAACTCGCGCAGATCGTCGAGCGGGAATCCAGGAACTGAGAATCGCTACGACCAACAAAAGAACCGCAACCACGAGGAAACTGGGGTAGTCTACCAGCCCTACGCCGAACAACGCGCTATGCATTAATCGTCCGAGTACGAAGACCCCTGCCAGACCGATGACCATACCAGCCGTCGCCATCTGAAGTCCGTCACGCAAGATAAGAAAAACCACCTCGTCCCGCTGTGCACCGAGCGCCATTCGAATACCGATCTCACGAATTCTTTGCGCCACGGCGAATGCCATGACACAGTAGATGCCGAGCGCTGCCAATATCAAGGCGACCGTTGCGAATCCGCCAAACAACGCCAATGTAAAACGATCGCTCGTGAACTGGTCCTGGATAAAGTGCTCGAAGATTTGTAGGTTACTTAGCGTGAGTGGGGGGTCAACTCTTTTAAGGGCGCTCCGCAGACTGCTGGCCACGTAACCAGGGTCGATTTCAGTCCGTACATCGAGGTCGAAGTAGGGGAACGGGTTTTGGTAGAAAGGCATGTAGTTGCGGGCGTGGGCTTGTCAGTAAGGTGCCGGCCGTTCGCCACATCATGGATCACACCGACGATCTGATGCGATACGGGCGGCCCCGGCGCCTGAGTGCCATGGAGGATGGGCAGGAGAAGGCGTTTGCCAAGCGGATCAGACCCAGACAGAAACTGGCGAACGAAAGTCTGGTTAACGATAACCACCTGTGGGCTGGTGAGGTTGTCGCCCTCATTGAAGAACCGACCGCGTAAGATGCGAATGCCAAGAGTGGCGAAATAGCTGGGTGTAACGTCCTCCATTTGTGCGATCGGCTGATCCGCAGGAGAGACGGGACGGCCGGCGATGGTGAAAGGAACGGCGGCCCGGGCCTGGAGTGGGAGTTCCATGGAAAGCGCAGCACCTTCGACGCCGGGAACGGCGCCGATCGTGTCGAGAGAGATGCGCGCATTTGTGAGCGACTGTTCGGGTGACAAAGATGTGATTCCAGTTCCGCTGGGAGACAAAACTCCCGTTATGACATGATCGGTGCGAATCCCGATATCGATTCTGCTGAGATTCCAAAGGCTGTGCATGGCCATTCCGGCGCCCGATAGGAGCGTAAGCGCCAAGGCGAATTCTGTTGCCACCGAAATACTTTGAACATGCATACGTGAGCGACCGGTCTTGAAGCGTACCCCTTGTTTCAAGGTTTCGCTGAGGTTGAGCCTGGCCGCATACCATGCGGAAGCGCAGCCGAAGAAGAGGCCAGACAAGACCGTGGAGGCGAGCGCAAAGAGCAGGACCGGCACACTGAGTGCGATGTTGACCTCGGCGGGCACGTGCGGTAGCCTCGCCCTTCCTACGCTCATGGTGACCCAACCTAAACCGATACCGAGAATTCCGCCGAATATGGCAAGCGTCAGGCTTTCGGTGATGAGTTGAGCAGATACTCTATGCCGGCTTGCACCGAGCGCGGACCGGACGGCGAACTCCTGACGGCGGGTGGTCACCCGAACGAGCAGCAGATTGGCAACATTTACGCATGCGATGGAGAAGACGAAAGCGACGGCAGCAAATGACAGTCAAAGGTTGCGCTCGAGGTTGCGGTCAAGCGTTGCATTGCGAAGCGGTGTCACGGTGATGGACCACCAGTGGTGTTTATTGTCACCGTACGCGGCAAAAATTTGTCGCTGGAGAGTCGAGAGTTCGGCCTGGGCCTGCGCGATGGTCACACCCTCCTTGAGGCGTCCAGCAAAGCTCCCCCAATACGGATAGTGCACGCCAGGAAGGAATTTGAGAGGGACGGCAAAGCTTGACTCAAGGATGCGATCCTTGACACCGGCGGCCCAGACACCGATGACGGTGTAAGGCTCGTCATTTATGAGAATCGGTTTGCCAATGATGTTGTGGTCGCTATCAAATCGGTTGGCCCACAATGAATGACTGATGATTACGAGATGGTCCTTACCCGGTCCGCCGTCGTCGGGTAGGAAGTCGCGACCCGTGATGATCGGCACAGACAGCACTCCCGAGGTGGTGAAGGCACTACCCAACTCCCGACCCTGCGAGTGATCGGGATTGGTAAGGTGTAATGGAATCGAAGAGGTAAATTGCAAGGCTTCGAAGGACTTGGCATTGGCCTGAATTTGCGCAAAGTCCGCGGCGAAAATAGCCGCTGGTTCGCCCTTCAGGAGAACGTGGCTGCTAACGATGCGATCTGCATGAGGATAGGGCAGAGGCGCCAAAAAGACGGCATAAATTATGCTGAAAATTGCAACGTTTGGACCGATGCCAAGAGCAAGTGCCAGAATAGCCACGGCGGCGAATCTCTTGTTCCGAACCAGCAGGCGAAGTGAACCGCCAGCATACAATCGTAACGCATCAATCACGCGGGTTGCCGACCTCAGCCGATAGTTGCCCCATTCGTCCGGCATCGAAGGATTCCTCCGATAAGTCACAATCTCATACCCAGACTCGTATTCCCTTCAGCTTTCGAGTTCTCATCTTCCTGAATAGAAAACGATCAGTATGTTCCTGTAAAGTCTGATTTTCGGTAACTTTCCGTATCGTTTACTCTGGCGGTGCACTTTTCCCGGTGCTATCCCTTACCCGGTCAACGATTTGAGCACCCGCCTTGCGGCTGGGAGCCCTACCACTTCACCGCTTCCACGCATTACTTGCCACGGTTGCAGTGGCCTTCTCCGCCATTAATCGTTGCGAAGGGCCGCGACAGGATCTAAGGAAATGGCGCGCCGCGCCGGAAAGAGAACCGCGAGCAGGGCGACCATCAATAGAATTGCGGACACGCCGAAGAAGCTGGCGGGATCCACCGATTTCACCCCATAGAGCAGACTTTCCATAAGTCTCGTCAAACCGAAAGCTCCGGCAAGGCCTGCGGCGACGCCGATGAACGCAGGCATGAGCCCCTGCCGTAAGATCATCGCGAGTATCGTGCTTTTGTCTGCTCCGAGAGCCAGGCGAACTCCGATGTCCTTGGTTTGTTGCTGGACCGAGTAGGACATTACGCCGTAGATACCAATCGCGGCGAGCAGGAGAGCCGAGGTGGCGAAAATGGAGAGTAGAAGCATGTTGAAATTCTGCTGCGAGATACTGTCAGCAAGGATTTTGTCCATTGAGCGTACCTCACCCAAAGGCAACCGGCCGTCCACTTCACGAATTGCTTTGGCGACGGCGGAGATGAGCGACTTTTCGTCAAGGCTGGACCGCACTTCCCAGGCCAGTGGGACAGAGCTATTAAATAACTTGGTCATGCCCTGCGGTTGCTGGGCCTGAGGTATATACATGACGGGGACTTTGCCGCCGACAAGTCCGGTCTCACAGGTATCACCCACAACCCCTACGATCTCTCGCCGCGCGTAATCGGCATAGGTGGGGCCGATCCCTTTCCCAATGTCAAGCGTCCTGCCGATCGGGTTCTCTTTTGCGAAATACTTCCGGGCAAACGCCGCGCTGACGATGACGACTGGGGCACCCGCCATGTCGTCATGTTCAGTGAAGACCCGGCCGTTCAACAGGGGAATGCGCAACACTTTGAAGAAGTGAGGCGAAACTGCGCGCCATTGTTCGGGTCCGCTATGCTCCTGGCCGGAAGGAATGGCTTTTCCGGGAATGTCAAAGGCGAGCTGCCCGATGGCGCTTGTTGCGGGAACAACGAGGGAAGTAGAAGCGCTCTCCACACCGGCAATCGACTCGATGTTCCCTAGGGCCTGGCGAGTGAGCTGGGTCGTGGCCTCTGTAGTTCGATAACGATCGTCAGCGAGGGACGTAAGCATCGTGTAGACGTGATGGGAGTCGATGCCGGATTCGGCAGAACTGAGGCTGGCGAAAGTGCGGATGAGGAGGGCGGCGGAGATGAGAAGCATAAGCGCCAGGGCCATCTCGACGGCGACCAGAATCTTGCTGGTGAAGTTCTGATGCCGGCTGGTGGAGGAGCGGGTGCCCGCCTCATTTAAGGTCGAAGCGACGTCTGGCTTTGAAACCTGAAGCGCCGGGATGAGGCCGAACAGGATGCCGGTCAGAAGGGAGACCCCAATGGTGAAGACAAAAATTCTCCAGTCGAGAAACTCGAATGGGTTTCTGAGTTGAGCCGGATCGACACGCGGGATGTCACCCGGGATTAAAAGCAGGAGCGTGCGAACGCCCAGAACTCCGAGAATCAGGCCGAGGAAACCACCCACCGTGGAGAGCAATACGCTCTCGGTGAGCAATTGGCGGATGACTCGCCAGCGGCTGGCGCCCAGGGCGGCGCGAATCGCCAGTTCGCGGTGGCGGCCGCTGGAGCGTGCCAGCAGCAGATTGGCAACATTGGCGCAAGCGATGAGCAGCACGAAGGCGACCGCCCCGAACAGAACGTAAAGAGTTTTCCTGATGTCGCCGACAATGGCCTCACGCATAGGTACCACCGCGATACTCTCGGTCTTGTCCATATACTTCGGATAAAGGCGGCGGAAGCGCTCGCCGACCGTATGCATTTCGGCTTGCGCCTGCGACATGGAAACACCAGGTCTCAGACGCGCGGCGATCTGCAGGTAATGGCCCTGGTTGATGCTGTGCGGATCAGCTTGAAGCGGTATCCATACTTCGGCGTCTGGTTTTGCGGTGAACCGTGATGGTATAACGCCGACCACAGGGTAAGACAAAGAGTTGAGATTGATGGTGCGGGTGAGGATCCGGGCATCGGAGCCGAAGTGGGATCGCCAGAGATTTTCTGAGATCAGCGCGGCTTTGGGGCCGTTGGGAAGATCTTCTGCCTGGTTAAAGGCGCGGCCGATCACGGGTGAGATGCCGAAGACTGTAAAGTAGTCGGCTGACACATGAGCGCCCTTGATCTGCTCTGGAAAGTCGCCGTTGTCTATGTTGAAAGCGGGCCCGTCCAGATCGTATAACGCCATGGATGAGAAAACATCGTTATCTCGCCAGACCATGTACTTAGGAATTGAGGTCGGGTATGAGACGCCAACGGGAAACTTCCGGCCGAGTTGGACGATGCTTTGTGGGTTAGGGTAGGGGAGGGGCTGTAGCAGGACCTTGTCGACGACGCTGAAGATGCTGGTGTTCGCGCCGATGCCGATGGTAAGGGCGGTAAGCGCTGCAAAGGTGAACCCTGGATTGTTGCGCAGGGTGCGGAGGGCTTGGCGGATATCCTGCCACAAAGTCTCTAACGAACTCTCGTCCCACATCTCTCGTGTGCCCCCGCCATTCAAATATTGTTCACCAGACAATTAGGTCGACGGAAAACTCGCGAATCACTTAGCCGGCGTACTCGCGTTTGCCTCCACGTCGATTTCGATTTCGACGTCCGGCCCCTTCGGATTTGGCCCGAGCTCCATCAGATTGTCGCGCGTCATTCCGAAGTCGCCGCGCTTCACAGCTGCCGATGCATGGAACGAAGTGCGCGCGGGCGTTCCCGCCGGCATGTCGGGGAACAGTCCCTTGAACCGGAACGTCAACGGCACCTCTTTTGTCACGCTACGAATGGTGAGCAAGCCATCCATCACCCACGCGTCTTCTGCGCTCTTCCGAATGCCTCGGCCGCGATAAGTCATCGCCGGAAAGTTCTTCACATCGAAGAAATCCGGTCCACGTAAGTCCTCGTCCCGCCTGGTGACCTGCGTATCGATACTCGCCGTGTCAATCGAGATATCGACAGCGCAGTCCGCAGGCTCCTTCGCGGCGGAGATCGTTCCGGTAACCTTGTCGAATCTGCCCCGTACCAGCCCGACAATATGGTGCATCGCGCCAAAGTAGGCGAAAGTATGGGCCGGATCGACTAGGTACGTTCCCGGGTTCGGAAGAGGGGCCATACTTGATGGCGAAGCCAGCCCCTTTGCTGTGCCCATCGTAATGACCGCAATAGCGCACAGCGTCAGAACCACAGCACACAAAACGATCTTGACCATTCCTCTTCGTACAGTCATTACGCCACCTTCGCCTGACGTCCAGCAGAAACCTAACGTCGAGTCGACCGGGGACGAAAGTCACATGTGGCGAACTTCCGCAATTCTGCGGTGAGTCGTGCATTTCATGCGCCCACGCGGTTTCGGTGGAAGAACCCGGTCGCTAGAATGGACAAGTGCCCCAGACTGCTCTCCAGCGTCGCGCTCCTTCTTTTTGGCCGCTCCAGCTCGGCGGATGGGCGCTGTATGGACTGGCAACGGCCGTCTCGTACATCCCATTTCGTCACATGCGGGAAGCAGTGGATTACCAGGCCGCTTTCCTTTGTTCCACGTTTTTGGCCAGCTTTGTTCTATATGCTTGTTGTCATTTCCTCTGGCGCCGGTCTACCCCGTTAGCTTCTGCCTTGTTTCTATCAGGGGGATTCTCGTACATCCTGGGATTTCTATGCACCGTCGTATCCGCTCTTATTGCGCTCCACCTGGTTGAGCCCCGGACACCCCTCAGCTGGAGTATGGTCGCTGCCCGGGCATTCGAAGGCGCGATCATTCTCATCGCATGGAGCGCACTTTACTTCGGGATCAAGCATTACGGTACCGTCGAGGAGCAGAGGAATAGATTGTTGGCGTCAGAAGCGACTGCCCGTGAGGCACAACTTCAGGCGCTCCGTTACCAGTTGCAGCCTCACTTCCTGTTCAACACCCTGAATGCCATCTCGTCGCTCGTCGTAAGCAAACAGCCTGAACGGGCAACGGAGATGATCGCAAAGCTCGCCGCTTTACTCCGAACAACCCTCAGTTTCCCGGAAGCTCATCTCGTGACTTTACGAGAAGAGCTGGCCGTCGCAGAGGAATACCTTTCCATCGAAAAGGTTCGTTTTGGACCTCGTCTTGTTGTCTCGCTGAGCGTTACCTCAGAAGCTTACGAGGCTCAGGTCCCCAGATTTCTCTTGCAACCGATTGTGGAGAATTCCATCCGCCACGGCATCGCACGTTGTCCGAATGGTGGAGAGGTCTCGATCACAGCTTCTGTAGTCGAAGGACAGCTGCGAATCGATATAGAAAATGATCGTACGGAAGGGCTGATGCAGTCCGTTGACGAAGGAAACGGGCTTGGCTTGGCGAACACTAAGACGCGACTGGAGAAACTTTACGGGGAACGCGGGAGCGTTAAAGCCGCCACTGCTCCGAACAATCGGTTCTTGGTCTCGATTCAATTTCCTCTGACCACGGCTTCTTCCGTTTCCTCAGGGACCGCAAGATGAACATTCGCGTTCTGGTTGTCGATGATGAACCGCTAGCTAGAGTTGGTATCACCACGCGCTTAATTGCCTATTCCGACATGCTGGTGGTTGGGGAGTGTAGTACCGGCGAGGAGGCGCGCGCAAGGATTCCGCAGGTCTCGCCTGATCTGATTTTTGTCGACGTTGAAATGCCTGGCATTTCCGGGCTGGATCTCCTGAGAGAGCTGCCTAGAGAGCAAGCCCGCTGCATAGTGTTTCTTACAGCGCATGAGGAGTACGCCCTGGATGCTTTTAATGTGGAAGCGCTCGACTACCTCCTGAAGCCGATTGACGATGAACGATTTGCGGCTTGTATCGAACGTGCGCGACGCATGTTAGCTCTACACCGTCAGGAGGCCAACTTCGAGCGTCTTTACGGACTTCTAGCGTTCGCAGATAAAGAGGCCAATCGGGGGATCATCAAGCGTTTTCCAGTACGCCGCGGTAATGAATTTACCTTCGTTCAGGCGGCAGATGTGGATTGGATTGAGGGGTTGGGTGACTATGCTGGATTGCATGTTGGCGGTAGAACTCACTTAGTCCGTGAACCCCTCACGTCGCTCGAGGCTCGCCTGGACCCGGCGCAGTTCGTACGGATTCACCGCTCGACGATCGTCCAGGTGGAACACATTGCGCGCATCGATCCATCGGCAAATCGAGATGCACTTCTAACGCTCCGCGACGGCAAAACGTTGCGCGTGAGCCGAACCTATCGCTCTCGTCTGGATGAACTCCTGCGTTAGCTCGAGTAGAGGTCCAAGCACAATCCCAGGCGAAGAAAAAGCGGAACTCAAGAAATTTCTGAACATACGGGGAAAACTGAGGAGATTTGGTGCATACATTAGCAGGAGAAGATCCCGGGATGACTAAACTTCTCGTTGCGCCGCACAAGTTCCTGGTTCTCGCAAGATGTCGCAGCATGGGAGCGCACGAATGATGTGGCGAATCGCTCGCTTGAATCCGGACGGCGCTCTGGCCCGCGAACCAGATGGAGCTTTCGAACAGGTCCTGGCTCCTCCTATCGCGGAAACATCTATACTGGACCGCCTCAAGCAGCATCTGTGCTCCGATGAGGACCTGGCCGATCAACTTGAGAGTGGGAACGCAGAAGCGCTGGCGGTGTTGTTCAAGCGCCACAGTCCTTTAGTGTTTGAAATTTCGCGCCGGGTGCTGAGAAATGATGCTGAGGCTGAGGATGCGGTGCAGCAGATTTTCCTGGATGTGTTTCGGTCGATCCATCAATTTGATCCCGCCAAGGGAACCTTCAAAACCTGGCTGCTGATGTTTGCATATCACCGGACTTTCAATTGCCGTCGCTCCCAAATAGCCAATAAATTCTTCGAAACCGACCCCCTTGAAGAGGTTTCGTATGCACTCCAGAGACCAGCGTTCGGACAATCCGCAACTGAGAATAGCGTTCTTGTTGGCCAGGTGCTCAAGTCCTTGCAGCCACGTCAACGCCGCACCATCGAACTGATTTACTACGAGGGCCTGACTGCGGAAGAAGTTTCGGTGAAAACCGGAGAAAGCGTGCGTGTCGTCCGCCACAACCTGTACCGCGGGCTCGAAAAACTTCGGATAGCGTTTCGCGCTGAACGTCATTGTCCCAGTGAGAGGGAGGTTGGAAAGTGATCCGTGACCACAGGTTCTACGAGATGCAAAGTGCGTTGTCGGCTACCGGCCATCTCTCCGGCTCTGAACTGGAAGAGCTTGAGCAGCACGTATCGGGATGTGCTTCCTGCCGGAACTACATGGTGGAGATGGCTACTTTGAGCCGCGAGTTATTCCTGACGGAGATCCGGCCGAACAACAGTGAAACTCCCAAGGGGATGGAAGAGAGATTTATCCAAAGAGCGGTCGCCGCAGGTATACCGCTCAAACCCGAAACGTCCGCAGTTTTTTCTCTTCAATTTGCTCGTTATGCCGCGATCGCCGCAGTGCTAACGCTTTTCATCGCGGTAGCTTGGAAAGTTGCATCGACTTCTCATGCTGAACGAGCGTCTGGACAGTTTCCATCTCAAACGGAAGCAAGGCCGAAAGCTGTCTCAGACACCGCCCTGCAGTTTCCTGGGGTCGTTCATACTGCAGTTGTAAACAAAAGGCGAACTAAACGCAGATCCGCCGTTCCCGGGAGAGCAGTGCTGACAGGATCTCCTATTAGCTATGGGGATGTTACTCACCCATATCTAGCGCTGAACACGCCGCTCTTCACAAAACCGTATGCTGCCAGTTTGTTTGGCCGTAAGTGGGACGGCAAGCCTGAAGAACGCTCGTTTCACTTCGATCTCACGCTAGCGTCTCTTCCCCGTTCCGATTCTCCACTGAACGCCGGCGCAAGCGCGCTCGTGCCTGACTTTAGGTTCAACACCCCTGTATTTCATATCGATCCCAGGCAAAGCTGGTAAGCACTTCCATTGTCCAAAAGGAGTTCGCGATGAAGCGGCTAGGAACCGTCATGCTCTCTTTCGG
>Ga0210391_10001221_pt1 | contig 23933 bp, 19 predicted proteins | sample IncBWC12OmetaG_FD_160573 | JGI IMG/M metagenome (GOLD analysis project Ga0210391, IMG submission 160573) | Forest soil microbial communities from Barre Woods Harvard Forest LTER site, Petersham, Massachusetts, United States - Inc-BW-C-12-O ...
GAACGAGTGCGATTGTTTGCCGCCGTTCGAAGCGGTTGCGGTGTCTTCGGGATATTCGTAGTAGCCACCGCGAAGGATTTCGCCGCCGTTGATATCGAGCGTTGCCGCCGGAGTTGTGGTGCCAATGCCGACTTTGCCACCGGTCTGGAAGAGCAGCGAGTTGCCGAGATTCGAGCCGGAGGTCCACAGCGGAATGTAATCGGTGGTGCCGCTGCCGGTGGGGTTGGCTTGAATCACGGACGACTGCGCGGTCGACTCCGTGGCGTTTGCTGCCGCCACGCCGGGCGTCGCGATGATCGTGCTACTTCCACCGCTGACGACGGGCGTGGTCGTGCGCGCAGCGAGCTGTTGCGTGGTGACGTAAGACGAAGCCGGCAAGCCGCCTAGCGTGTCAGCGTCGCCGGCTTTCAACGCGTAGGGAACGCTAGCGAGCATCACGCGCGGCAACTCTGACTGGCGTGCGACGGTCACTCCGAGCCAGCGCGACTGCCCGGTGCCGATCAAGTCAGAAGGGAAGCCGCCACTCGTAGCCGTGCCGAGAAGCGCGGTGAAGTGGCCACTGGAATCGGCCAGAACGTTTTGTGTTTCAGTCCAAAGGGCTGCGCCGCCGTCCTGTTCGGCGTAAACCGCAAACGTAACGCTCGTCACGCCGCTTATCGGACGCGCCGCCGAATCTTTCAACGTGCCGTTGAACTGCACGAGATGCGGCACAGTCTCTGTTGCGGGCGCGGGTTCCGCAACGCGTGCGTCGGTTGTCTGCGCCAGAGTTGAGGCGGGAATGAACGCTGCGGCGAATGCAATGGCGGCACAGTACAGCGAGATCCGGATCTTCATCGAGCTTCTCCTTGAATGATTACTTGCGGGCCCCGCGCCAGGCGGAGCAATCGTGTGAATGCGCTTGAATCGTTGCAATTAGCGGCCGCCGGGAATCGCGGTCGACGGCGACGGAGGTGTGGACTGGGAATCTGGCGGCGCCGGAACGGGCGACTGCGCGTTGATCGCGCCGCGGCTGTCGACGGCTTTGTCCGGCCCCGCACCGAACAATTCGGGATGCAAATACTTGCCCTGCTCGTTCGCAGGTTTTTCTTCTTCGTTGGGAATGCGATGCGCGTTGGCCCACGCGTCGTGGCGAATGCCGGTGACCATCCAGGAAATTTTCTGGCCTTTCTTTCCACCGGCAATTTTGAATTGGTTGCCGCTGATTTGTTCGGCAATATAAATCTTCGGAGCCGGCGAGCCGATCGCCGTAAGCGTGTAGCGGAAGTCGCGATTCAGCGCCTGAAACCATTCCGGCATTTCCACGGTGGCTGTTCCGTGCGCATCGAGCGTGACGATGCCGTTGTAGATATTCATCATGTCCGGCGACTCGACGAACGAATGCGACAAGTATTTGTTGGCAGGATCGATCGGGTCGTCGATTTTGAATGAGCCGCCGCCCTTGGTGAGTGTGCCGCTGATTCCCAGGTTGCCGCTGACTCCCACGTTGCCGGCGAAATAGCCGGCGTAATTGTTGCCCTGAAAATAGCCGCCGTACCCACCCGAGAGGTTGCTGCCGACGACTCCTGAGCCGAGCGGACTCGCTGAACTGAAGAAGCCGCCGTTGCTGCCAACTCCGGAAGCTGCAGTGCTGATGCCGTACACTGCCGTATCGGCCACAACGGTAGAGCTGGCGTAGATTGCGGCGCTCCCGGTGCCGCGATCGACTACGTCGAGCGTGTGAGTGGGCGCCGCCGTGCCGATGCCAACGGCAGGAGCGCCGCTGCCCGCCGGTCCGAGCACAATGGCGTTGCTTTCGCCGACGATGGCAGCGCTGCCGATTGCGGTGGCGTACGTAAGATCTTCTGCGCCCGCGTTGGCATTCGCCCCCAAAAAGGTGTTGTTACTGCCGGTCGTATTCATGGCACCGGTAAAAAATCCAATGGCGACGTTGCTGCTTCCTGTCGTGTTTGCTTGGAAAGACTCTTCGCCCATCGAGGTATTCAGTTGTCCAGTGGTAATGCCGGCCGCCGCGCCGGTGCCCACGGCTACGTTGAACCTGCCGGATGTGTTGGCGCGGAGAGCTTCTCCACCGATAGCGACGTTGTTTACACCGCTTGTGTTGGAGTAGAGCGCGAGGCTCCCAACCGCGGTGTTGTATGAAGAATTCCCGTTCGATTGGAAGGCGCCGCCGGCGTCCACGCCGATGAACAGGTTTTCATTGCCGGCCATGTCGTTGATGAAGGGATATCCGCCCAGAGTGATAACGCCCGAGTTCGGTCCCGTCGTCGTCGGCAGATTTAAGTTGCCCGTGAGCGTTTCCGATACGCCGTTAAAAGTTTGTCCGGGCACGAAAGTGATGACGCCGGTGCTGTTGATCGAAAGGCCGAGATCGTTGATCGTGCCAGTCGGTCCGCCGAGACCGTAAAAAAGGTCCAATTTCGCAGAAGGATTCGACGTGTCGTTGTTCAGCGGGATCGCCCGAAAGCCGAACGCTGGATTAACCGCGGTGCCCGAGGAGCTATTGAAGACGGACGAGAGCCACTGGAACGAGTGCGATTGTTTGCCGCCGTTCGAAGCGGTTGCGGTGTCTTCGGGATATTCGTAGTAGCCGCCGCGGAGGATTTCGCCGCCGTTGATGTCGAGCGTGGCGGCGGGAGTTGTGGTGCCAATGCCGACTTTGCCACCGGTCTGGAAGAGCAGCGAGTCGCCGAGATTCGAGCCCGAGGTCCACAGCGGAATGTAATCGGTGGCGCCGCTGCCGGTGGGATTGGCTTGGATCACGGACTGCGTGCCTGTGGTGGTAGCTTCGGCGGCGTTTGCCGATGCAACGCCCGGCGTCGCAATGATCGTGCTGCCGCCGCCGCTGACGACAGGCGTGGTCGAGCGCGCGGCGAGCTGTTGCGTGGTGACGTAGGACGACGCGGGCAAACCGCCGAGCGTGTCGGAATCGCCGGCTTTCAGCGCATACGGGACGCTGGCGAGCAAAACGCGCGGCGCCTCCGGTTGGCGGGCAATCGCTATTCCTAGCCATCGAGACTCCCCTGTGCCGAACAAATCCGCGGGTACGCCGTTCGCGGTGGCGGCGCCGAGAAGAACTGAGTAGTGGCCGCTTGCATCAGCCAGAACGTTTTGTGTTTCGCTCCAGAGCGCGGTGCCGTTGTTCTGCTCGTTGTAAATCGCGAAGGTGACGCTCGCGACGCCTGCGACCGGACGCGATGCAGAATCCTTGAGCGTACCGGAGAATTGAATCAAGCGCGGCACACCTGCCTGCGCCGGTTCGGAAATGTTCGGAGCTGTCACGACGGCAGCTTCAGCGGATTGTTGGGGTTGCGCGGATAGACCAGCGGCCGTAAGAAACAGAGACGAAAAACCCAACAACGCCCCGACGGAAATAGACGCGGTGCGGAATTTCATCACGATGCCCTCCTGAGCGTGGACACGATGAGCGGGACATCCCCCAGGATTGTGAACGCGGAAGGAAGCGGATGGTTCGCTCTTACGTGTATGAGATGAAGCGCAGAAAACATTTCAAGCACGACGACCCCAGTGTGTAGCGATGCCCTGACCCTCAGGCCGGGACCGCCGGGTCCGAGCCTTCTACTCTAGTAATCGAAAAGGAGGGTCAAAACCTGTCAGGCGAAATCAAGAATCTTGCGATTGAGGAACGAGTTCGTATCAGAACAGCGCCGCACGGTAGAGCGAGATCCGGATCTTCATCGAGCCTCTCCTTGAATAATTGCCTGCGACCCCGCGCTTCGCGGAGCGATCGAGTGAACGAGCTTGGACAGTTGCAATTAGCGGCCGCCGGGAAGCGCGTTCGACGGCGACGATGGTGTGGACTGGGATTCTGGCGGCGCCGGAACGGGCAATTGAGCGTTGATCGCGCCGCGGCTGTTGACGGCTTTGTCCGGCCCCGCGCCGAACAACTCGGGATGCAAATACTTGCCTTGTTCGTTCGCGGGTTTTTCTTCTTCGTTGGGAATGCGATGCGCGTTAGCCCAGGCGTCCTGGCGGATGCCGGTCACTTCCCACGACACGCGCATTCCTTTTTTGCCGCCCGCGATCCGGAAACGGTTGTCGTGCATTTCTCCAGCGATGTAGAGCTTCGGCCCCGGCGCGCCGATGGCGGTGAGCTGATAACGGAAATCGCGATTCAGCGCGCTGAACCAGTCCGGCATGGTGACAACGGCCGAACCGTGCGCGTCGAGCGTCACGATTCCGTCGTAGATATTTTTCATGTCGGGAGATTCAACGAATGAGTGCGACAGATATTTATGCGAAGGATCGATGGGGTCGTCGATCTTGAATGAGCCGCCGCCCTTAGTGAGCGTGCCGAGGACGTTTTCGTTCCCCGTGACGGTGACGTTCCCGGCAAAGTAACCCGCGTAGCCGCCGTCGAGAGCCTCGAAATATCCGGCGTACCCACCCACATCGTCGATGGCCGCAACGCCGGAACCATTCGGGCTGAACGACTGAAATAAGCCGCCGTTCGTGCCTTTGCCGGACGTGGCGGAATTGACTCCGGAAATCGCTGCATCGCCCACCACGGTGGAGCTGGCGTAAATCGCGGCGCCCGCCGTGCCGCGATCGACCACGTCGAGCGTGTGCGATGGCGCGGTGGTGCCGATGCCCACTGCCGGCGCCGTTGCGCCTCCGGCGGACGTGGTGCCGAGCACGATCGCATTGCTCACCGTTACACTGGCGCTGGTACCTATCGCGGTGGAATTCGAGATACCGTCTGCGGCGTCGGTAAACGACCCGACGAGTGTCACAGACGAGTCTGTTGCCGGCGTCTGTCCGCTACCTGTTCCGATTGCTACGTTGTAGCTGCCTGTTGTGAGACTGGGCAGCGTCTCGCCTCCAATCGCCAGGTTGTTTGACGCAGTTTGGCTGAGCCACATGGCGCTGTCGCCGATCGCAATGTTCCCGCCGCCCGTGGTGTTCTTAAACATAGCGAACGCGCCGAGCGCGACATTACTTGCACCGGTCGTGTTGTAGTCCAAAGAGTAGTAGCCCAACGCCGTGTTACGTTCTCCGGTCGTGGCTCTGTCGATTCCGGATTCACCCCCGACGAACGTGTTGGAAACGTCGCCGTAGCTGGCCAGCACCGTATCGCCGCCCAGGATGATGCTTCCGGTGGCGGGCATCACGATGCCGCTGCCGTTGAAAGTTTGGGAAGGCACGAACGTGATAACGCCGGCGCTGTTGATCGAAAGGCCGGTGTCGGTGAGTGTGCCGTCGGGGCCGCCGCTGCCGGAGAAAAGGTCGAGCTTCGCGGCGGGAGTGGAAGTGTTGTTATTCACCGGCAGCGCGCGGAATCCGAAGGCTTCGTAGTCGGGTACTTTCGTCGAGCTGTTGAAGACCGAAGCGATCCACTGAAACGAATGCGACGGCTGTCCGGCCGATGCGGTCGCGGTTCCTTGCGGGTATTCATAGAATCCTCCGCGAAGAATTTCGCCGCCGTTGATGTCGAGCGTGGAGAGTGGAGCGGTGATGCCCACGCCAATCTTGCCGCCGGTTTGGAACAGGATCGAGTTGCCGAGGTTCGAGCCGGAGGTCCACAGCGGGATGTAATCCGTGGTGCCGCTGCCGGTGGGCGTCGCGTCGATCGCGGAAGTTTGCGCGGCTCCGGTTGAAATTGGTCCGGCAGCGGCACTGGCCGTTGCGATTCCTGAGGTCGCAACCACCGTTGTGCCGCCGCCGTTCAGGAAGCTACCCGCGGGCTTCGCGTTCGAAGCGGCGAGTTGCTGTGTGGTGACGTAGGAAGACGCGGGCAGGCCGCCAAGAGTATCGGCGTCACCGGCTTTCAGCGCGTAGGGAACGCTGGCGAGAAGTACGCGCGACATTTCGGGCTGGCGTGCGATGGTTACGCCGAGCCAGCGCGACTGTCCCGTGCCGAAAAGTTCGGCAGGGAAGCCGCCAGTCGTTACAGCGCCGAGCAGCACGTTGAAATGGCCATTCGTGTCGGCGAGGACGTTTTGCGTTTCGCTCCACAGCGCTGCGCCGCCGTCTTGCTCGGCGTAGATCGCAAATGTGACGCTTGCGACTCCGCTCACTGGCCGCGCAGCCGTGTCTTTCAATGTGCCGTTGAATTGCACGAGGCGCGGCACTGTTTCTTGCGCCGTTGCTGCGGATGCTTGTTGCGCGCCCGCCGCCTGTACATACAGCGACGGGTGCACGATCACGACAATCAGAATCGCTGCGCCAATCATTGCCAGCCATGTCTTCATCAAAATTCTCCTCTCGGTGCTCGGTGTTGCTCGGGCATCGCTTCCTCGAGCGCGCCCCTCGAAAAACCTTAGTGGCCGCCAGGAATCGCGTTTGCGTTCGCTGACGTCGCTTCGCCGGCCGCCGCAGGTGCCACCGAAGCGGGTGACTTCGCATTGATCGCAGCGCCTGCGCCTATCGCTTTGTCCGGTCCAGCGCCGAAAAGTTCGGGATGCAAATATTTGCCCTGCTGGTTCGTGGGCTTTGTTTCTTCGTTGGGGATGCGATGCGCGTTGGCCCACGCGTCCTGGCGAATGCCGGTGACTTCCCACGACACGCGCATTCCTTTTTTGCCGCCGCCGATGCGGAACTGGTTGCCATGCATTTCTTCCGCGATATGCAGCTTCGGCGCGCCCGAGCCGATCGCGGTGAGCTGGTAGCGGAAATCGCGATTCAGCGCGCTGAACCACTCGGGCATGGTGACGACGGCCGAGCCGTGCGCGTCAAGCGTCACGATGCCGTTGTAGATGTTCATCATGTCCGGCGATTCGACGAACGAGTGCGACAGATACTTGTTCGCGGGATCGATCGGGTCGTCGATCTCGAACGATCCGCCGCCCTTGGTGAGCGTGCCAGTGACTTGCACGTTGCCCTGAAATTGCGCCGCGTAGCCGCCAGCTGTGTTCGCGCCGACGACGCCCACGCCGCTCGAACTTTCGGACAGGAAGTAACCGCCGGTGGCGACGCCGGACGTCGCAAAGTTCGCGCCAGATACAGCGGCATTTCCGGCTACGGTTGTAGAGCCTGAAATCGCGCCGCCGCCCAGGTTGCTGTCCTTCACGTCGAGCGTGTAAGCCGGAGTGCTCGTGCCGATGCCAACGTTCACAACGCTCGAACCCGTGCCGCCGAGGACGATCGACTTGCTCGCGCCGACCACGGCGCCTGCGCCGATGGCCGTCGCGTTCTGCAGGCCATCCACGGCGACGTCTGCGCCTGCGCCGATCACGGTGATCTGGCCGCCACTCACGTTCGTGACGCCCGCGGCGTCGCCGACAGCGGTGTTGGAGTTTCCGTTATTCGTCTGGAGCGCTTCGAAACCGACAGCCGTATTCGCGCTGCCGGTCGCATTTCTCTGGAGCGCCCAGAAACCCTGGGCCACATTGCCGGTTCCTCCGGTATTGGAAAGCAGGGCTTGGTAACCGAAAGCGGAATCCGAGAAGCCCCCTGTGTTGGAGCCGAGAGCCTCGTACCCGGTGGCCGTGTTTTGAGTTCCAGTGGTCGAAGGTCCGCCTCCTGCGCGGCCGCCGACGAACGTGTTCGTGTCCGAGCCGTAGGCGCTGAGGAACGGCGAGCCGCCAAGCACGATGACGCCCTGAAACGCACCCGACGACGCGGGAAGATTGATGTAGCCGACCGACTCCGACGCTCCGTTGAATTGCTGGCCGGGAACGAAATTGATCGCGCCCACGTTGTTGATCGAAAGGCCGGTGTCGGTGAGTGAGCCGTCCGGTCCGCCGGTGCCGAAGAATAGATCGAGCGCTGCGGATGGGTAGCCCGTGTTATTGGATTCGGGGATGGCGCGGAAGCCGAAACCGTAGCTCACGGGGGCTTTCGTCGAGCTGTTAAAAACGGAAGCGTCCCACTGAAAGGAATGCGAAGGCTGGCCTGCGGAAGCGGTCGCGGTTCCTTGCGGGTATTCGTAGAAGCCGCCGCGCAGAATTTGGCCGCCGTTGATGTCCAGAGTCGACGCGGGCGTTGTGGTGCCCACGCCGAGCTTGCCGCCGGTTTGAAAGAGCAGCGAGTTGCCGAGGTTCGAGCCGGACGTCCAGAGCGGAATGTAATCCGTGGTGCCACTGCCGGTGGGATTCGCTTGAATCACCGACGACTGCGCGGCGTCAGTACTCACCGCGGATTGCGATGCTTGCATGGTTGCGACTCCGGGCGTCGCGATAATCGTCGAGCCACCGCTGAAGACGGGCGCTGTGGTGCGCGCGGCGAGCTGCTGTGTGGTGACGTAAGACGAAGCAGGCAACCCGCCGAGCGTGTCCGCGTCACCGGCTTTCAACGCATACGGGACGCTGGCGAGTAGCACGCGCGGCATTTCCGGTTGGCGCGCGATGGTGACGCCGAGCCAGCGCGATTGACCGGTGCCGATCAATTCAGCAGGGAAGCCGCCACTCGTTGAGGTGCCGAGAAGCGCGGTGTAGTGCCCATTGGAATCCGCGAGGACGTTTTGCGTTTCCGTCCACAGCGCAGGGCCGCCGTCTTGCTCGGCGTAAATCGCAAACGTAACACTCGCGGCTCCGCTCAGCGGCCGCGCCGCCGCATCCTTCAACGTGCCGTTGAACTGCACGAGGCGCGGCACGCTTTCGCCAACACCCGGCCCGGCTTCCGCAACGCGCGCGTCTGTCGATTGCGCGCAGGCGGGCGCAACCGCTACCGCGACAAACGCAATTGCGACAGCCGCACCAAACGCGAGACCTCGAAGGCTCCGGATGGTCATCAACTTTCTCCCTCTCGGGGCGCATCCGCGTGGGTGTCGCCCGTCGCGCCTGGCAGCGCTTTGAATTTGCGAGTGAGTGCGAACCCTTCGTGGCCGATTGATAGCGGGTGGAAACCGAACTTCCACTGGGAGCCCTGACGCCATTCAAGCCGGCGGCTGCGCTTGATACGCAGCGCCGGCTCCGATGGCCTGTCCGGCCCCGCGCCGAACAAATTCAAGTTCTAGACTGAACCAGCTCTCCGCGCGTCGCTGCCATCCAATCCATCAACCTCAACGCCGACGCGCCGTACGCACCACGCCTCAACGGCCGGAATTCTTCGCGATCTGGACCACCCAGGTTGGCAGCAGACCACGGCCCGGGACTCGAGCGGGTGAGCCTGGGGTGTGTCTCGATCACAATCCAGGGCGCACACAAGGAGCGCGGGCCGTGTTGGGCGCGTGTATCTCAAAGTGCGAACGCGGGGTCAATGCAGGCGAGGTGAGGAACGAGTGAAATCGAGGTGAAGGTCTAACGCCCTAGAAACATGACTTTTACTGAAGTTTCGAAGGATTCGTGGTAAGAATGTTCTACGTTTTTAGTAGTTCCTAAACCGGATGCCCGCCTCGAATCGATCGCTGCGCTTTGGTGTCTTCGAACTGCGCCCCGCCACGCAGGAACTTTATAAAGGCGTGATCCGGATGAAGTTGCGTCCGCAGGCGTTCCAGGTGCTGGAGATGCTGGCCGAGAATTCCGGGGAAGTCGTTTCGCGCGATCAACTTCGTCAGCGGCTGTGGCCCGAGCAGCCGTATGTCGATTTCGAGCACGGGCTGAACACGGCGGTAAAAGAGCTGCGCGGCGTGCTGAATGACTCGGCTGCGGAGCCACGATTCATTGAGACGCTTCCGCGCATCGGATACCGGCTGATCGTTCCTGCTACCGTTGAAGAGGGATCGGGTCGCCATCCGGCGCTTTCGGATTCGAGGCACGTCGCGACCGCTGCGCCAGCTGCAGGGCTGGCTGTGACGCCAAGCGGCGTTGGGACGGCGACCGCTCCCGCCGGCGCGGTCGTAGCGGGTGCCCCTCGAGCCGAGTCTCAAACCGCCGCTACGGCACCGAGCGAAACGCCGGCCGTCGCCGCGAAGAAACCAAATTTCGCATTGTGGTGGATTGCCGGCGCCGTCGCGGCTGCAATCATCGCCGCGTCTGTGTACGTCGCGTGGCACAAATCCTCGAGCGCTCGCGAAGTTTCTCCGGCGCCTGCCGCGCAGACGAAACAAATGCTCGCCGTGCTTCCTTTTGAAAACCTCACCGGCGATCCCACGCAGGAATATTTCAGCGACGGACTGACCGAAGAAATGATCGGCCAGCTGGGCCAGCTCGATCCGCAGCACCTCGGCGTAATCGGGCGCAACTCGGTGATGCGCTACAAGGCGAATCACGAACCCAACGACGCCATCGGCCGCGAACTCGGCGTGAAGTACCTCTTGGAAGGGAGCGTACGGCGCGAGGCGGACAAGGTGCGCGTCTCCGCCGAGCTAATGCAAGTGGGCAACCCGGCGAATATCTGGTCGCGCCAGTACGACAGTCAAGTGCAGGATGTGCTCGCGCTGCAATCGGAAATCGCGCGCGAAATCGCCGGAGAGATTCATCTCACGCTGAATGCCACGACTCCTGCCGCCACCGCGGCAACGCATCCGCAGACAGCTGCGGAGCGCGACGCGTATGACCTGTATTTGCGCGGCCTTTATTTCTGGAACAAACGCGGCGTGGAAAATATCGAACGCGCCACGGATTATTTTCAGCAGGCGGCTGCGAAGGACCCGCACTCGGCGCGCGCCTACGCGGGGCTCGCGAATTCCTACGCGCTCGTTAGCGGCTACGCGGGCGTTCCGCCAAAGGATCTGCTGAAAAAGGCGGACGACGCCGCGCGCCGCGCGGTGGAACTCGACGGCAATCTGGCCGAAGCGCATGTTGCCCGCGCGGTCGTGGCTCAGGATTGCGATTGGGATTGGTCGACGGCGGAACAGGAGTATCGCCGTGCCATCGACCTCGATGCCAACTACGCAACGGCGCACCACTGGTATGGCGAATATCTCGGCTTGATGGGACGGTTCGACGAATCGCGCGTCGAATTCGAGCGTGCCCGTCAACTGGACCCGCTTTCGCTGATCATTCAGGCCGATACGGCGGTTGCGCTCTACTACGCGCACGATTACGACGGCTCGATCCGGCAATTCCGTGCGGTGCTGGATCTCGATCCCGGGTTTCCGCGCACGGGACAAATGCCGCTCGCTTATGTGCAGAAGGGTATGACCGACGAGGCTTTCGCGTGGATTGCGACAAAACAGTGGGCGGGCACTGCGCCGTGGTACTGGGCGACGGCTGCGTACGTCGACGCGCACGCTGGGAAAATGGACGCCGCACACGCGGCGCTCAACAGTTTAATTCGCATGAACGAGCGCCAGCAGATCGACCCGCTCTATCTGGCTAACGCCTACGTCGGTCTTGGCGAGAACGATCGTGCAATCGCGTGGCTCGAAAAGGCCGAAGCCGCGCACTCGGTTTCTCTCACGTCGCTGAAGGTCGATCCCCTCTACGATCCGCTGCGCTCCGATCCCCGCTTCGCCACGATCCTGCACGAAATGAATTTCCCGCAGTAACGCTATAAGAAGTCGTGCTGATGAGGCGCGTTATAAAGTGCCGGTGAGGCACGTTACAAAGAGCTGCGACCGGTGGCGGTTTTGTAGGTGGAGATGATCTGCGCGAGCGACTGGGCGAAGGCGGTTGCATTCGCTGCGGTCACGCTGGTCGGGAGTTTCAGAAGGCCGCTGGTCGAAAGGTTTTGCATCATCGATGCGATGGCGGTGTTGGCTTCGGTCCAATTCACCGTGCCGCCGCTTGTCGAGCTCACTACGTAGGAATCGATCACGCGCAGCATCGTTCCCGGCGACATCACGATGCCGGTCGGCGAATTCATCGCGTTCACCAGGTCCGCGACGAACCACTCCACGTCCTGCTGGCTGGTTTCGGCGGGAAGCACGATGAAGCCGTCCTGAATGGCGGCGACGACGATGGAATTCACGGCGGCGGTTTGCGCGGCGGCATTGGCCGAGCCGCTGGCGTTGGTCGCCGGCATCGCGTCGGCGACCGCGCTTGCAAGCGCCACGGCGGCGAGCGAGGCCTGTGGCGATTGCACGAGCTTCGAAACGGAAACGCCGTAGGCCTTGAACTGCGCCATGGTCATGCCGGATTGTACGGTGAGGAGCTTGGCGCGGACGGCATCGCCGACGAAGCAATCGACCGCCGCGTCCGGCGTCGACGTGCAATTTTGCGCGCCCGCGACCGGCGCTCCGAACGTCGCCGCCAGAATCGCCGCGCCCAGACACACTTCGACCCACAGCATTTTTCGCTGGTTCATTTCTCAAATCCCCCGGATGAAGAAAAACCTGCAGCGCCGGCCGCGCAACGCTGGGCATTCCGCGCGGCGAGCATTCCCGCACTCGCTCCACTTCACTCGACTTCAGTCCACTTCAGTCCATCTGGGGGCATCATGCGACGCGGCGCGCAAAAGCGGCAACTGTCCGCGTGGACAGATTGAGTACATCGAAAGGGCAGAGCGAAGAAAGTTCGCGGCGCGCTTCTGGAGTGTGCGAAGCGGCGCCGTTCAGGCGCTAACGCTGCGGCTGGACTGCGGAAGGATCTGCACGATCGACTGGATCCACTCGATGATTTTCGAGAAGCGGAACTCGTGCGCCGCGAGCGCCGCGCGAATGAATTCGTTCGCGGCTTCGCCTTCGACGTCGAAGAAGTAGCCGTTCGAGCGCAACATCATGTCCGCCACGGCGAAAGCTACACGCTTGTTTCCGTCGACGAACGGATGATTGTTGGTGAGCGATTCCATGAGCGCCGCAGCCTCTTCGAGGAGCCCGCCGTAGTAACCGGTGAGCGGACGAAAGATCGCCGATTCGAGCAGGCCCATATCGCGAACGCCGTGGGCTCCGCCGAACTCCTCGACCAGGATGCGATGCGCTTCGATGGCTTCGGCAACGGTGGGGTAGAAGTGCGTGAACATCTATTCCGCCAGAAGCTGATAAAGCTTGCGGTTCTTTTCAATCGACTTGCGAAGGTGCGCCATCATTTCCGGACGCACGGTCTCCTGCGAAGGCGCGATGTAGCGTAGATAGTGCTCCACCGCCTGCTCGAGCAGGAATGTGGTGGTCTGGCCGTTGTCCTTCGCGAGCTTCGACAGATCGTCGTAGAGGCTGGCGCGAATGTTGAGTCCGACTTGCTTGCGGTCTGTTTTGGACATGGCGGTCTCCCAGGTGACGTACCTAGCTTACGGGGGCGCTGCTGGGGATGTCAAGACCTATCTGGATGCCTATAGATCGCGCTGGCGGGCGGCGCGCGGGCCTCAGGCGCAACTTCCTCATGCGGATGGGGTTGGAGCCGGTGAAAGCATGTATCTTGCTCCCGTCCGAGCGCGTCGAATTGAGTGTGCGCGAAGGAAGTTTGCTTCTGTAGCAACGGCCCGCCAAGGTGGCGGCCGAGCGGCCGGACTTTGGGACATACTTTGATGAGAAGTGCGCCAATCCTGGGAGGGCGCGAATGAACGAAGCCACATCGAGCGCGATTTTTCTCGCCGCCGTGGTCTGGGTTGCGCTGGTTCTGCCCGCCGTGATGATCTGGGGCTGGACGCGCTGGTACAAAGCCGCGAGCCCCGGCACGCTCAGCTCGAAGCTTTCGCTGGGCGGCTTCATCCTCGCGAATGTTTCCGTGTTGCTCGCGCTTTCCGCGACGCTATTCCTGCACAGCTCCGCCGGTTCGCCGCTTTCAAACGGACTTCTACTTCGTCTCTACTCGATTGGTTTGGTGTTCGCGGTTCTCGGCTTGCTTCTCGCTTTCGCGGGATTGTGGCGTCGCAGCCCACTGCGCTGGCCGTGCCTGGTGTGCTCAGGTGGTGTACTGATCTTCTGGATGGTTACTTCGATTTGAGGTTCATCGCCCGAACGCGCAGCTCGCGCGATTTCCGCTAGAGAACGACGCTCAATTTCCGTTCGCGCCCGCGGGATCCACGGCGGTCCGCGGCGCAACCACTTCACTCGCCGCAGCACGCGTCTCCGCAGCCGTTTCTTTGGGCATGGTTACGATGATCGCCGTGCCGCGGCCGCTGGATTGCACCTCGAACGTTCCGCCTTGCTCGCGCACACGTTCGCGCATGCCGGCAAGCCCCACGCCGACCTGCCCGCCGGTGCGGTTGAACGTCTCCAGCATCTCCTCCGAAATGCCCACGCCGAAGTCGCGCACTTCGAGCACGACGCTGTGCCGCGCCGGCGTCACGCTCACGGCGGCGCGCAGCGTCTTCGCGTGGCGCATCACATTACCCAGCGCCTCCTGCAACACGCGAAACAGCACCAGCTCCACGGTGCGCGGCAACCGTCCGAGGTCCTTGGGAATTTTCAAATCCACGGTGATGTTGCTGCGCTTTGAAAATCCCTCCACGTACCACTGCGCCGCCGACGCGAAGCCCAGCTCGTCCAGCAGCGGCGGGTGCAGCAGGTAGGAAATCGTGCGCGTCTCCTGCACCGCTTGATCCAGAAACTGCTCGGTTTCAAACAGCGTCAGGTCGTCGGGATAGCGCTTCATCAGCGCGGACATATTCAGTTTCGCCGCGGTGAGGATTTGTCCCAGGCTGTCGTGCAGTTCGCGCGAAAACCGCCGCCGCTCTTCGTCCTGCATCTCCAGCACGTGCGAACTGAGCCGCCGCGTGGATTCCTCCATCTGTTCGCGGTTGCGCAGCTCGTCGCGAAGCAGCGCGAAGTGCCACCAGAGCAGCAGCCCTGAAGCGAGAATCGTGGCCGCGAGCAGCATGAGAAAGAACACAAAGAGCCGGTCGGATATGCGCCGCCGCTGCCCGATCAGCGACTGCTCGTTCATCTGCATCTGATGTACCAGCTCGCTCTGATCGAGGCCGAGCGCGATGCTGTCGCGGCCAAGCGATGTCTGGCGCTCGGGATCGATCGTTCCGCCGTGGCGCAGAACAACCGAATCCTGCAACAGGCCGGCGCGTTTTGCGGTGACTACCCTGAGCCGCTGGAGCAAATCCGTCTGGATCGGGTTATCGCCGACAAGCGTTTCCACGCGGCCCATCTCCGGCGAAATCCCATTGAGCATCTGGACAAACTGCCGGTAGTAGTCCTCGTCGCCCTTGTCGACGTAGATCGCGCGGGCGCGCGCCGCGCGGGTAAGCGTCGAGTCGATGTCGCCGAGCGCGACTTCGACTTGATAGCTGTGCGCGAGCCACCGCAGAGAGTCCGTGAGATTCCAGATCGTAATGGCGGTCGCGACGGCGCCAATCGTCAGCAGCGTGAGCGCCGTGGCGAAGGCGATGGCGGCTTTTCTTCTTGGCGACAAATCCGAGGGCCTACCCGAAGGGTTAGACGCTTGAAGAGGCGGGCAGTCTCATACGCATGCGTGGGCGCGGCCCGCCACGCAGATTGTACTATCGGGCGGTGGGATACACCACAAACGGCGACGCGAATATCAGAGGCGTAAACAGGATCGCAGGTCGGGTCATCGGCGTTTTTTCGCTTCGACTTCGCTGAGTTTTGTCTCTTCGGGGACGTCGGTCGGGCTGCAGAAGGCGACTTTGTAGCCGTCCGGGTCGCGCAGGAAAATTTCCCAGTTGCCGTTGCCGACTTGCGGCTCGCTCACGTCGATGCCGCGCGTCTTAAATTCGCGGTAGAGCGCGACGGCGTCCGACGACTGAAAATAGATCTGCACGCCGAGGCCGAGCGTTTGTCCGGCAAGCTTCGCAGCCTGCGCCGCTCCGAATTCCTGCAGCATGATCGCGGCGGTTCCGCGTTCGAGCCAGCACCACCGGATTTTGTCGTCGACGACCCACTTGTTCTTGAGCGCGAAGCCCAGGCCATCGATCCAGAACGCGAGCGAACGCGTCATGTTCGTCACCATGTTGAGCGACACGCTGACTTGCACGTCGGCGGCAACGGCGGGTTGCGTGGCGTCGTTCATTCGGGTGTTCAAGGTAGCACAGGCAATTGTGCCTGTGGGCGAGCGGCGCGGGTCAATCCCGCGCTGTTCGCCGGTTTGGGTTGCGTTAGCACGTGCGCACAAATTGAAAAGCAACTGCCGTGTCCGCTGGCGCGGCCACACAGGCAAGATTGCCTGTGCTACCTAAAGACTTCGCGACTCGGAGCCCACGCGGCCTGCAGGCCGATTCACACAAGGGCAAGAATGCCTATGCTGCTTCGAGAGTCAGCAGCGGGTAGTAGCATGGGCTGGCTCCCTACTCCGCGCCATTCGCGGAGAATCTTGCCGGTGTGATTTTGACTTTTGAGAGTTAGGAACGGCACTTAGGGAAACTCCAGCCTGTACCGCTCCGTTCCCCGTCGCAACGTTCATTTCTTTAAAGCGGCCTCGACGGCTGCGCGCACGCGTCCCGGCCCGGCAAAGCCGCTGCTCTGGTATGCAATGCGCCCGTCGCGCCCGATCACAATCGTCGTCGGATACGCTTCGACGAAATACTTCGCCGAGACCTCCGGCTCAGTTCCCAGCAGCAACGGAAACGTGTAGCCGGTCTCCTTCGCGAATGCCGCAACAGTTTCCGCCGTCTCGCCGCCGTTCAATCCCAGCACCGCGACGCCGTCTTTCTCCATCTGCCGATGGATCGTCTGCAGCTCCGGCATCGACTCCCTGCACGGCCCGCACCAGCTCGCCCAGAAATCCACGACCACCACCTTCCCGAGCAGCGCGTGCAGATTCACCTCGTTTCCTGCAGGGTCTTTCAGCGTGAAGTCCGGCGCGGCTGCGCCGACGATCGGCCGGAACGCCGCTGCCGGCCGCGTCAACGAAGCGACCTCGTGCGACGAAGCGGGCGGCGTAAATGCGAACTGCGAAGTGTCCACCGGAGCGCTCCACTTTGCGATCGAATACATCAACATCTTGGTTTCCTTCCGCCCTATATAGCTGGCATGCAAGACGTGAAGATTTCGCTCGTCGATCTGGTAGGAGGCCATTTCGATGGCGTCTGGCACTCCCTTCGGCCACTGGCTTCGCGTGACGTGAACCACGACCACTCGCACCAGTTCGCCGTTCACGCCGTACATGTCCTCGCGCGCGAACTCGGCCCCGGTTACGTTCTGGTCGATGTTCTCGAAATCGGTCAGCGGCGTCGGCGTGGCGGCGGTGAGAGGCGTCTTCGTGTACTCGCCCGTGGCGCGGTTCAGCACCCATTCGTCCGTCTTGTTTGCCACGCGAAGCTCGCCGTTTGGAGCCGCATCCCCGGTATCCTCGACGCGAAAGCCTTCGCCCCGAACGCCCGACTCGGTTCGCGTCTGTTCCGAAACCTGCGATCCGCGGATGTTCTGCACAGTGACCTGAAATTCGTAGCCGGAGCACTGTTTGTACGCCGCCGCTGTAAGCTGCAACAGTTTCATCGGCGTGATTTCGCCGGCAGGATTCGCATCTTGGTTTTGTGCGGGCGCAGGGGCGGCGCAGACGAGAAGGCCCAGTGCGCAAGCGGCAGCCGCAACGCTGCGAGGTAGCCACGCGGATGGAGATTGTTCAGATGTTCGCATGACGCGAGAGTACCACTTCAGAAAGTGGCGGGGAATCAGGACGAGCGCCGGAGTTGCACAAGCAGAGAATCCTAAGTGGCGAGCGCTAAACAATGCGCGACCTACGAAGGCACACCGGCAAGATTGCCCATGCTACTACCAGATTCAGCGACCGGGAGCAGCATGGGCTGGCTCCCTCCTCCGCGTCCTTCGCGGAGAATCTTGCCGGTGTTGTAGTTCAGTGTGGCGGAGGCGCGCCAGCAGGAGCGGGGCGTCCCGGGGCGCCTTGCGGACCCGGCGGTGGCATCACGAAAAGTTTTTCGTCGAGATCTAGATTTTCCTTCACGGTCTCAATTTCGATCGTGAACCGGCCGTTCACGCGCGCGAGCGTCCAGCGATAGGGAATCGTGACGTCGCCATCTTTCCTGTAGTCTGAGTAGTCGATCTGCGTCGGAAGGCGGCCCAGCGCGGTTTCGGTGTAGCGAACCTGGCGCAGCAGCAAGCCGCTGTCCTGATCGAAATATAGTGTCAGCGGCGGCTCGTCATTACCGGTCGCGAGAACCAGCCACGTCGACTTGCCGTCGATCAATTCACCCACCTGCACTTTGAAATCCTGGTAGAGCTGTGGCAACCGCACGGGAAAATAAAGCTGCGCGTCGATCGACGCCGCCTTGGTTTCCTGCGCGTTCATCGGGCGGACGCCGCCGGGCGTGGTGAGCCAGCCCACTGTGCCGTTGTACGCCGTGATGCTGTCATTCGTACCCATGTGGGCGCTCGAGACGCGCTTGTCCGGCCCGGCCGAATAAATGGTGATCGGAAATTTGTGGCCTTCCGGCTCGATCTCGTCGTCGACGCGCATGTAGCCCGACTGTTTGCGCGTCTTCACGGCCTGAATCGCGTCCGCACCGCCCGCTGCCGCGAGATATTTCTGCAGGATCGATTGCGCGCTCGGCAGCGCAGACGTCGCGCTCACCACCGCTTCGCCGCCGTTCGCTTTGCCGTTCGGTGCGCCGGGCGCCGCCGCGGTGCCCGGCCGCGCCGAAGCGTTCGCCGAAAGCTGCGGCGTGCCAACCGGATCAATCGCTCCGCGATGGCACGAATAGCAGGTCACTTCGCGCTCGCCTTTGAAATTGTCGGCGTTGATCGCCAACATCATGGTGATCATTTTGCGCGCCGCGAGTTTGGGCTTTTTGTCGTCCTTGTCGAAGGCGTGTTCTACGTGGCAGAACTCGCAGTCGACGCCCAGGGATGCCACAATGAATTGCATCGAAGGGATCAACTGGTCGGCGGGAATCGTCTTCAGCACCTGAATATTCTTGAAGCGCTGCTCGGCGGTCTGGTTCGGATTCGGCGGGCCGCCCGGGCCGCCGGGTCCGCCATGCGGTGGCGCACCGTTCTGTTGAGCAGGGGGCGGAGGCGGAGCGGAGCCGCCGGGCGTCTGCGCGTTCGTCCGCACCGCAGCGCCGAGCGCCAGTCCTGCCGTGATGCACGAAATCGCCAGCGCTCCCGCCCGAATCGCTCTTGTCCGTTTCATCGGCTCTCCCGTCGCCACCAATGCCGCGCCGATTATACCCACTCGTTCGCCGCCACATCCGCACAATTCCGAAGCGGGGCCGGCGAGCGCTGTCTATCCAGCGGAAACCCTATTGATTGATGCGACTCGAAATGGCGGAAAATCATCACGGCGCACCCGTTCGTTCGATACGATGCGCGAGATGTGGTGCACTCTATTCAGGAGAGAAACGATGAAAGTTTCGTCATTCAAAGCTTTGGGCGTGGTGCTGGTTCTGACGGCCGCAGGCGTTGCCGTTGCGCAGGGACCGGTGGTGAACATCGGCGGCAAGCACCCGAATCTTCGCGATGCGCAGCAGCACATCGTGGCGGCCTACGGCAAAATCGACGCGGCGCAGCACGATCCGCATGAATCGCTCGGCGGTCACGGCGAACGCGCCAAGCAACTGCTGACGGAAGCCGACGCCGAAATTCGCGCCGCCGCGAACGACGCCAACGCCACGCATCACTAGACTTCGCTAGGTCACCGCATTCCTGAAGGCAACGCGACAAGGCCGCGTGATTCCTCCGCGGCCTTGTCTTTTTTGTTGGCAGCAGTTGGGGGGCACGCAGAAGCGGGATATTCATTTTGAATGGGTGGGCGTACGCTATGCTGTTGCACCTTGTTTCGTCTGCTGCAAACCCCGGTGGTGCGTGCGCTCGCGGTGGGCGTGTTGATTGCGCTGGCGTGCGCGGGGCGCGTGTGCGCGCAGGAGACGGTGTTCGACGTTCCCAGCGCTGACGTTCTCGATCGCGGCAAGATGTACGGCGAGCTGGATGGCACGGTGCGCCCCGTCGATCCGGTGGCGACATTCACGCCGCGGGTGGTGATCGGCATCGGGCACGACATCGAAGTCGGCGTGAATTTCGACGGGCTCTCCGCGCCCGACCTCAGCGAGATTTCCATTTCGCCGACGATCAAATGGCGCCCGTGGCACACCGAGTCGGGCTGGTCGTTCTACTGCGGCGACGACGTGCTGTTTCCCGTCTACAACCGCACCTACAACGCAGGGAACTACGCGTACGCGATGTTTGCGAAGCAGTGGAAGAAGGGAACGCGCATCGGCGCTGGCGCCTACGACTTCACGCGAAACGTGGTTGCCTCGGCGAATCGCGCGGGAGGCCAGTTCACTTTCGAGCAGCCCATCGCGAGCCAGGTGACGCTCGCCGCCGAGTGGTACACCGGCAATCACGCCGCGGGCTACGTCAACGCCGGCGCTATCTGGAAACTCACCACGAAGCTCACGCTCTACACCGCCTACCAGGTGGGCAACGCAGGCGTCTCCGCCGGCAATCACCAATTCCTCTGGGAGTTCGGCTACAACTTCAACTAGTGCCTGCGCGCCCGTTCGCGCCGCGGATTCAGCACGAGGAGACACTCAGTTAGGGCCGGATCGCGCGGGTTTCGCTGAGTGCGGTGGAACCGCGAAGCGGGCCTACCGCCGTGCCACGAATCGCGACAACGCGGGCACCCAGACTCGGTCACCCGTCAGAAGTGCCGTACGGACTTGAAACGCGTGCGGTACGAGGCTTCGTCTTGTGGGGAATTTGTTTTGCGGCCGGGCGGTGGATCCTTCGCTTGCGCGAAGTCGCCACCGCACTCAGCGAGAACCGGTCGAGCGCGCCGTAGCACGACAATCTTCTGGATCGCTCAGTCGAGAAGGTCGGCGGCGTCGACGTCAAAGTCGTCCCGCGCTTGTAAACGAGCGATCGGAAACGATGAAATCGTCTTCCTGAATGACGGAGTCGTCTTCCGCTCGAACCATCCGGCCGAGCACCACCGATAGCTCGCAGCGTCGCGCGCGACTCCGTGACCCACCGCGTTCTCGTAAACGTAGCGAAGCCTCGCAAAATACGCCCGTTGCACCGTGATGAGCGTGTCCCAGTATTGAAACCAGACCTGTCTGCGATTTATTCCGTCGATGCGATTGACGCCGCGCGCTGTGAACGCATGCAGGTCGGAGACGATCGTACGAATGCTGCCAGCGCGCCAGGTTGTGCCGATGAAATGGTAATGATTCGGGAAGACGGCCCACGCCTCGAGGCGCGCCTGATGCTTTTCGCAAACCTCAAGCAGGCCCTTCTGAAGGAAGTCCAATTTCTGTGCTGAATTGAAAATGGGCCGCTTTTGATATGTCGCCGCCGTAACCATGTAGACGCCGGAGCTGCTCACACGATGCGGCGGGCTATGCGGCCAATCCACCATCGGGACCAAGTATAGTTGTCGTTGCGCTAAGTATCCAGTCGTATAGAGGCAGGTTCACGCGGTTTTCGCTAAGTGCGGCGGGGCCGCGAGGCGGGCCCACCGCTGTGCCGCAAAGTCACGCTGCGTCGCGATGAAGCATCGCAAACCGAGTGTGACTCGCCCCATGGCGTCTTTTGATGTTTCTGAGTTTTGGCCGGCGCGTGCCGTACGCGGCTTCGTCTTGTAGTGGATTTGTTTCGCGGCGGGGCGGTGGGTCCTTCGCTTGCGCGAAGCCGCCACCGCACTCAGCGAGAACCGGTCGAGCGCGGTGCGACGGAAAGATCTTCTTGATTGCGATCGAGCTTTGCCCGCTCGGGGCGCGCGGCGCTTTAGTGCGCCCACACTTTCGAGGGATCGGTTTCGTAGGGGTAGACGTGGACCATCCAGCCGAAAATTTCGGGGAACCATCGGCCGTTCACGGTGTCGCAGGCTTCTTCGGTGGTGATGGTTCGAAATTGGTGATTCGCGAACGCGCTGGCCGGTGAACGCAGCGTCGGCAGGCAAATGTTGGTGTGCTTGTGCCAACGCGCCACGCTGAGCGGCACGCGTTCGTTCAGTTGATCCTCGGTGTCAGTTTTCTTCGCGGTGAACATCACGCCGACCAGCTCGTAACCGCCGTCGGCGGTCTTCTTGTAGAGCAGTGACGACGGTTTTGTCGGATCGAACTTCGCCGCCGCCTCGCGCGTGTACGCGTAATTCGTGAAGTGGTAGACCGGCTGCTGAATGTGCGGCAGAAAAATCTTGTAGCCGTCGTCGAGCGCGACTTTGTAGTCCTTGTACTTCGCGATCGCGGGCTTCAGCTCGGCCACGATTTCGTCGGCGCGTTTTTCATCGGCCGCGTTCGCGGGGCGCAGGTCGGTCATGTACATGTGCGCGCCCATTTCCATATCGTGGCCGTCCATGTCGTCGTTCGCGGCCTTCGCGGCGTCGCTACCGTTGGCATCGCCCTTCGCGTTACCGGAGCCGGCGCGCATGTCCATCCCGGCCATGCCATCGTGATTGTCGTGCGCGCCTTGCGCACTGGAAGACGGCGCACTCGACGCCGGCGCTTGCGCCTGCTGCGCCTCGGCCCCAGGCGCTGCGACAGTTCCGCCTCCGCACGCCGCCAAAATCGCCAGCGCGCCGAACGCTACCTTCATACGCTTGGTCAGGTGGGACATGTGTTTACGCTCCTACCTGTATAAACGCACGCGCGCCGGGAAAATTTCAACGCTGTCTGTAGGGAGGTGTCGTAGAAGGAATCGCGGCGGGCAAAAAGGCGAAAGGAAGTCGAACGAGGCGGGCAGGGAATTACGAGCCAGAATCAGCGTCGCAAACGTGGCTTATGCCGTCTTGCGCTCCACCGTCTCCATCGCGTACATCCGCCGATCGCAGTTATTGCAACGGAACGGCTTGAACGGCGTCACACGGCACGCCAGTTGTTCCGCAATTCCCCTGCGTTTCGAGCGGTGAATATTTTTGCTGCCGCACAGCGGGCAGCGATGCTCGCGAATCGTGTAGACCATGATCGTGACTCTGCCAAGGCGCTAAAGTACGAATGACCCAGCGTCACGATAGTTTTCTGTGGCCCAAGCCTGCAATCGGGTGAACCTAGTACGAGCAGTACGCTAACGCTTGCCATTCCCGCGGCCCAGTTCCGCACCCTTGTTGGCTGCAGAGTTAATAAGGGTCTCGCAAGCCTCGTTGCAGATGCTGCGAAGCTGGCGCACCACCACGTCCTGCACGCCTTCGGCCATCAGCATCGTGGCGGTGCCGTGAAGCAGCGCGCCTAGCGCAAGGGCGAGACGCGCGTGATCTTCGGGTGTGCCGCCGAGTTGCGCCGCGAGCCGCCGTTTGATCAGGTCGAACGTCGGCCGCTTCTCGTTGCTCCTCGAAAGGCGCGCGCCCCAATCCGACGTGAGCAAACGATATTCGTGCGGATGAATCGCGGCGAAAGCGAGAAATCTGCGGCACGTTTCGGCGGGGGAGTGCGCCGACTGCAGCACGCCCACCAGATTTTTCAGCGCGCGCTCGCGCAGCAGTTCGAGCAGGTCGCGCTTGTCGTCGAACCGCTGATACATCGTCGGCGTGGTGGTGCCGGCGGCGCGGGCGACGGCGCGCATGGTGAGTGCTTTTTCGCCGCGCTTGCTCCACAACGCGTACGCGGCATCGAGAATGCGATTTTCGAGTTTGGCATCCGGTTTTCTGGGCATGGGCCTCTCTCAAATTATTTGCACAACCACTGAATAATACTATTTACAGCGTTAAACTAACAACGTATAATTATAGGGTTGTCTCGGCCCTGTTTTTCCATCCTGGAGCACCTCGCACACATCGTTGTTGGGAGGGAGCTGGAGAAGACTTGGCATGCATCAATTTCAGTATACGATCAAAACGCAGGCCGGCCCCGCGCAGGCCTGGGAGATTTACCAGAATTGGAACCTCTGGCCACGCTTTGCCAACATTTATGGCGATATCGCGTGGACCGAAGGCCGTCCGTGGGAAGTTGGCAGCCGCATGACCATCGAAATCTTGAGGCCGGTGCGCTCGACCATCGATCACCTGATCATCTGCTGCGAACCCGCGAAGGAACTCGGCTGGATCGACCGGTGCAGCGGCTTGACCATGAGCCAGTGGGTGGAATTCACGCCGCTGATGAATGGCGGGACGAAGATTCACACCTGGGGCGACCTCAGTTCGCCTGAGATGAAATTCGGAGTCAAGTCGGCGAAGGACCTGCTCGCGACCTTCATCGAGACCTGGTACGAAAATTACCGCATGGCCTGCGACGAGTTTAAGGATTCGCTGAGCCTAGCGGGCTAGCCATTGAAGTACAGCCCAGCCCTACGGCGCGCGGCGTGAATTTGGAAGCTCTTGGGGCTTCGATTCACGCCGCGTTTCCTTCGAACCAATGTG
>Ga0210391_10001222_pt1 | contig 23918 bp, 15 predicted proteins | sample IncBWC12OmetaG_FD_160573 | JGI IMG/M metagenome (GOLD analysis project Ga0210391, IMG submission 160573) | Forest soil microbial communities from Barre Woods Harvard Forest LTER site, Petersham, Massachusetts, United States - Inc-BW-C-12-O ...
TCGTGACCTATTACGGCGCCGTTGCTATCTGATACTTGAGCGTCGCCAGGACTAGCCGATACTGATACTGCGCGTTTTGTGCTGCCAATGGCAGCATCGGTTTGCTGATACTGCGCCTTGGTTCAACTCAACGATTGAGCTCAGATGCAACGGGCGATTGCGAGCCATAGAGTCGTTTCTTTAGTAACTTGGGATTGAATAACTCCACAATGACCAAATCTGATTTTGAACAGAAAAGTTCTACCGAGAGTTCGGATGACTGCATGCCCGCCAGTGAGTATTTCTCCTTTATAATCAGTAATTTATGTCGAAAACTTAGCCGCATTTTGAGGCGAAATCGCGAATTCTGCGTTACTCAGAGAATCGCGAGAGGAAATCGGGCACCTGAAATTGTCCTTTTTCTCTGCATGGGTGAGTCGAGGTCCGGTTTCGAACTGCGAACTGGAACGGAGTTCGACGTCTCGCTTGGGTACCGTTCAGGCTCTGCGAACCTCGTCACAAAGACTTCTCTCGGCGGTTCGATCCCGTCTCTGCCACTGTTGCTGCTCTGACCACCACAGACAGATTGATAAAGTCTATCCGAGCACCCTTCCTGAATGGCGGAGAGGGGAGCCAAAATCCGTTATTAACAGCAAGCGGCGGCTACAATGCCTCACCTCCGCCGTATCAGAGGTGGCACGCGAAAGAGGCCGTCAGGACGTGGCGCTCCTCCATGCTGCTATGGGGGCATTTGAAGTCGCCGGAGTATGGTATAGGGTTGTGCGTAACACACCGGGCGTCAGGTGGAAAGGTCCCAACGATTCAGAGAGGGCCAGGCACTCTCGCTTGATCGGTTTGTGAATTATTGCAAGGTTGAAAACCGTGACAGCTTTGGAAGCATTATCAGTCGTAGCTCACGATCCCATTCGCGAGAAGAGCATCCGCCTCTTCAATTACCTCAAAGAGCTCACCGAACTTCGCTTTCAGGTCGAGAGAAGCTGCGAGAAATACGAGGATGTCATTTGGTGGGCCGATATTCCGCGGGAGAAGGAATGCTATTGTGCCGCTTGGGATCTTCATAAAGATGCCGCTTTTGATGCTTGGGTGCGCGTCGAGCGCCCAAAGAGAAAACGCCCTCCAACGCCGGGTCCCGAGCTGCGGGAATGGCTGAATGAGCGGGATATCAACGATTCATCTCTTGACGCGCCATCCCTGAAGGAAACCGTCGTAACCACAGTGAAGCCGGTACAGGGCGACGGGGAACATGAACCCGAAACAGTCGTCAAGAAGCTATCCGACCATCCCTCCGTCAGCAAGCAATGGGAACTGTACGTGGAGAACGATTGGTGGCCCTGGGCCGCAGAAGATCGCCGGCTTTTGAGTGTGCAGGATGTGTACACCGACCTCTTCTCTGCGTACCAAAAGCATAAGCGGCTGGGCGAACTCTTTGAGGTCGTAATCGGAGTTGGTCTGCTGACCTGGCGGCCACCACATGGCCCCGAAGTTAAAAGGCATGTCGTTGTGGCTCAGGCGAGCATCGAATTCGACGAAAGCACAGGAGTCATCAGCGTTGACGCCGCGGCTGACGGACCGCGGCTTTCACTTGAGCAGGAGATGCTCGAACCGCAAGACCGGCCGTATCCGGATTTTCAAAATGCAATCGAGAAGGGTCTTGCGGAAATAGGCGACGAACTCTGGGCCACACCGAACTTAACGTCGCACCTCACGACGTATTTTCAGCAACTATCGGCAGAAGACACCCTCGATCTCACGCTAACCTCTCAAAATGGAGGTCTTGACGCAAGCCGACCGCAAATGCACCTGGCTCCGGCGATCATCGTTCGTCGGCGCACTGACAGGAACCTGGTACGAATCTTCAAAGAGATCGCCAAGCAGCTGAGCGCCGGTGTGGATATTCCGCTCGGCATCGAGCGCCTAGTTGAAATCCGCGATGATCGAGCGGGCAAGGAAAGCACGGAAGGGGAAGATGGAGGGATCTCAGCCGCTGTCGAGGAATTGTACCTGCCGCTGGCCACAAATGAGGCTCAAGAACAGATCGTTGAACGCCTGGAAGGGCGGCAAGGAGTGCTGGTTCAAGGTCCACCGGGCACTGGCAAGTCTCACACGATCGTTAACCTCGCATGCCATCTGCTCGCGACAGGCAAGCGGACTCTGATTACAAGCCATACGGCACGCGCTCTCAAAGTATTAAAGGAGTACATGACCAGGCATGCGCCGGAGGTCGCTCCTCTATGTGTGTCTTTGCTTGGTGATGATAGCCAGGCCGTGCATGAACTGGAGGACTCGGTCCAGGGCATTTTGAACCGGCTCCATAGCTGGGATTCCAAGCGCAACACGTCACAGATCCTCTCTCTCACGGGGGACCTTGAAAGAACCCGGCGGGAACTGGCTGGCGCAATGACCGAGCTGCGGCAGATGCGGTCAAGCGAGACGGAGCACATAGACCTTGGGTTCGGAAATTATGCAGGAACTCCGCAAGCGATCGCGGAGCGTATTTCTGCTGAAAAGGCGACCTGCGAATGGCTACAAGCATTTGATCCGAGCAATACGGAATCGCCATTAGAAAACGACGCTGCAATGGAGCTGCACTCCCTCATTCAGCGGTTTGACGCCGGAGCGGAAGCTCAGTCGCGCCGCAAGCTGCCTGACGAGGAGATATTGCCTTCATTTGAGCGCCTTGAGGAACTCGTCAAGAGAGAGCGGATACTGACGAGACAACTCGACGAAACTGGCGCTAAGTCCCATTCGTCTTTTGGCCGGCTGGCAGAGAGCAGCCCGGAAGTTCGGGCAAAACTCAGGGATGGGTTGCAACAGTATCTTTGGGGCTTCGATCTGCTGACCGCAGTTCCAGAGGCCTGGCTGGAGAGGATAGTGGTTGACATATCATCCGGGAGGCATGTGATATGGCAGCACCTTCATGAGAGCACGCGGCGCAAATGCGGGGAAATCGAACCGAAGATATCCCATGTTTCCGAGTTCAAAGTCATGGGCTCAGAGGGCCATGAAATATCGACCCTCATGGCGGACGCGAACGCATTAAAAGAGCATTTGGACGCGGGCGGCCGTTTGGGCCTCTCAGTGCAGGCCAATCCTTTCGCGAAGAAGCAGTTGAAGGCCGCTTTGTATGTGGCAAAAACCGTAAGGGTAAATGGCCGGCTCTGCGACATCAGCGAAGTGCTTACTCAACTTCTGGACTGGATACACGTCGGGACGACGCTGGACGCCATCGAGGCCGAATGGGAAGGGATCGGAGTCGCGCCCGCGGGCAAGACGTTTCAGTACCGGTTTCACGAGTTCAAGCGAAGGGTTGAACTTCTCGCAAAGGCCCTGGCATTGCGACTTCACATCGAAACCGCGCGCGAAGAGGGCCGCTTGCTTGGCTTAACGGCCATCCCCTTCGGTCAGGTGTCAGAGGTCCGTCGTCTCGCGGAAATAGTAACGGCGGTGGATGTCGAGCAAGAACTGCGGGGCATCAGGCGCGATCTTGCGAACCATATCGAGAGCCTGCATCGAATAAGACGACGGCCCGAAGCTCATGACCTGGTGTCAGAAGCGGCGGCGGCTATTGAGAGCCGCGATGTCGAGCGCTTCGCCAAAGTCGCTTCTGGAATCGACGATGCGAGGAGGATTGTTCTCCGATTAGAAAGGCGAGACGAGCTTCTTTCGAATCTGTCACCATGCACGTCATTGAAGCACGCTCTCGTCGGTTCGGCATCTGAAGGTTTCTGGACGGATCGCCTTCCACGATTCAAGGAAGCGTGGGACTGGTGCAGGGCCAATGCGTGGTTGCAACGCTTTTCTGATCCGGGACGTGAACGCGCTCTGTTGCAACAAATAGACTCCTGCCAGCAACGCATCCGGATGCGCATTCAGGAGCTGACGGCACGCAAAGCGTGGGAATACGTCCTTGCGCGGATGCAGCCCGAAGAAAAGGAACACCTCAGCGCATGGAAGTTGGCTATCAAAAAGATAGGGAAAGGAACAGGAAAATACGCTCCACAGTATCGGAGAGAAGCCAGAGAGCACCTCGAACAGTGTCGCCCAGCGATTCCGGCCTGGGTCATGCCCGTCTATCGGGTGGCAGAGACGATTCAACCAGAACCGGGCATGTTCGATGTCGTGATCATCGATGAGGCAAGCCAATCCGGACCAGAGGCGCTCTTCCTCTTGTACATCGCAAAAAAGATCGTGGTCGTGGGCGATGATCAGCAGATCAGCCCGGAAGACGTCGGCATCGACAGGGGCGCTGTCAATTCTCTGCGCGAGCGGTTCATCAGTGACCTGCCGCACAAAGACAGCATGGGCGTCGATAACAGCTTCTTCGAACAGGCGGAGATCCGCTTTTCGGGCCGAATCAGGCTCCGAGAGCATTTTCGGTGCATGCCGGAGATCATCCAGTTTTCAAACAGCCTCTGCTATCAAGCCGAGCCCCTCGTTCCTCTCCGGCAATATGGAGCGGGCCGCCTCACTCCCGTTGTGGCGCGCCACGTCCCGACCGGCTATGTGAAAGGCAGCAACACACGAATTGTGAACGAGCCGGAAGCCGAAGCGATTGTCCAGCAGATACACCAGTGTCTCTCCGATCCTGCCTATCAGAAGAAGACAATCGGCGTGATTTCCTTGCAGGGGTCCGCGCAAGCAAAATTGATCCACGGTCAGTTGATGGATCGGATCGGCGTGCAAAAGATGCAAGAGCGCGGCATTGTTTGCGGAGACGCTTACGCGTTTCAGGGTGACGAAAGAGACATAATTTTCCTGTCAATGGTCGCAGCTGTATCCGCCGCCAATGACGAGCGCCATCGAATCGGAGCCTTGTCGAAAGAGGCTGACAAGCGAAGATTCAATGTGGCCGCGAGCCGTGCCAAAGACCAGATGTGGCTCTTTCACAGCGTAACGCTGGAGGACTTGAGCCAATTTTGCTTCCGTCGCCGCCTTCTTGCTTATTGCCTCGATCCTCGGGTGAGTGTGGATATGGCGGGAGACCTCCCGATACACGAACTCAGGACGAAAGCCTTTGAGTCCAATCGCAATGTTTCTCGTCCGCCGATGCCTTTTGATAGCTGGTTTGAAGTAGATGTATTCCTTCGCTTGGTCGACAGGGGATTCCGCGTGATCCCTCAATACGAACTGGCCGGCAAGAGAATCGATCTACTAGTCGAGGGGATGCGCGGCAGACTGGCAGTTGAGTGCGATGGCGACCAATGGCACGGACTCGAACAATGGAATGCTGATGTCGACCGCCAACGCATGTTGGAGCGTTGCGGCCTTAATTTCTGGCGCGTTCGCGGCAGCACGTTTTACCGCGATCAAGAAGCGGCGCTTTCATCTCTTTGGCAAGAACTGGAGCGTTTCAGTGTCCGTGCCGCCGGTGAGCCGGATATGCGTCCAGCCTGGCCGGCTGCCCCCGCGCCGGGCATCCTGAGCGAGCCCTTTCATGCAGTTGATGTCGTGGCGGACGATGACGTTGATGATGGAGTGCTTTTCGGCGTGGAGGAATCGGACGGCGAAGAACCTTCCATTGAATCGTCTGGCCAGTCGTCACCGGATTCTTTCGACGAGGTTGGGTGGGAAGCGTATTGCAGCTGGGAGCAACGGTTGTTGCCTGACCCTCATACGGCGTCCATGGCAGAGGTCATGGATGGTCTTGTGGAGATTATTGGGGCAGAGGGGCCGATCGTAAGCCGGCGAGCCTACGCGCTTTATAACAAGGCTGCGGGAGGCTCCCGGCTTTCAAGGCAAACCATAAAGATCATGAACAGGGCCGCCTACAAAGCGATCCGGCTGGGCAAGGTTGTGCAGAGTGAGAAAAGCACCGTAGGCAATCACATTTTGCACTTGCCGGACAGGCCCGCTATTAAGGCAAGAAGCCGGGGGCCGCGCCGCCTGGAGGAGATTCCCCAAACGGAAATTGCCCTGGTGCGAGACGCTATTAAAGCCAAGCATCCTATGTGGGATGAGGAACAGCTCATTCGGTGCTTGGCCGAATTCTATGGCATCGTCCGGAAAACGCCGCAAGTGCGAAAGACGTTATTAGGGTGTTAGGGTAACCGACTGAAACGTGTCTACGGTGCTCTGTTCCTACCCGACGGGTTCACGGGACAATGTGGGCGTCTTGCGCAAGAACCTCCACAGGCCACGTGGGGTCAGACCACCTCACTGATCGCGGTACCTTGAGCTTTCAGCGAGCTGCGCCCGTGATCCTTAACGATCTCAATTCGCGCAGGCAACCGTTCGGCCAGATTCTCCATATGCGAAATGACACAGACCATCCGATCACCTGATTGGAGTGCGGACAAGGCATCTATGACAGCCGGCAGCGTGTCATCCTGATCGAGACTTGAAACGCCTTCGTCCAAGAAAAGTGCATCGATTTGGGCACCTTGCCCGCCATCGGCACCGAAGGAGGCAACGCTGTCCGCAAGTGCAAGTGCAAGTGCGAGGGAAGCAAGAAATGACTCACCACCACTTAGCGTTCTGGCGGAACGCTCGGCATCGGCATTCCAGCCGTCCTTGACATAAAATTCGTTCTTTCCCGCGGCGAACGTATAGCGTTCCTGGCTGACCCGCATGAGATGTTCGGAGCCCTTCGTGCACAGATCCGCATAGGCACTCTCAAGCAGGTAGGCAATGAAACGGTCCGCCCGCAGCGCAGTCGCAAGTTGCTCATAGAGGTAGCGCTCGACATGCAACTCTTCAACGCGCTTCTTGAGGTTAGCCAGTTGTGCGATCTTTAAGGTCATGTCCTCAATGGCAGATTCGAGGCGTAAAACCTCACCTGTGATTCGAACGCGGTCGCCCTCTAACGCTCTGCGTTTCTTGTCAGTGCGGTCAGCCTCATCGGCACCAGCCGGAAGGGCAAGACCCTCTTGCAGCCTCAACCACGATACGGAGAGATTTGCTATAGACGCGTTCAGTCGCGCGATCTCGGCATCGAGCCCCCGCAAGCGTTCACTTAGAACAGCAGCATCCTTTTCAGCTCCCGATTTGGACTGCTGCGCCCTTTCGAGATCAGCGCTCAACTTCTTCAAGTTGGCGAGGAGCGTGTCTCTTTTCTGCTTCGTGTCATTGAGGGTTTTGAGATCAGCCGTGATCCGCTCTGCTCCACCGGCTGACTGAACCTCCGGACGAATGACCTCAATCTGGTTCTTCAGGCGGTGGAGTTCCTGCTCATAACCAGCCACGCGTACCGAAAGCGCCGTGACATCTTTATCAAGCCGAGAGGCTTCATCGCCGCTCCTGCGGGCCTCTCGATCCGATTCCTTCAGCGCCCCCTCGCATGCCCGAACCTCCTTTTCGGCGCCACGAATGTCGGACACAGCCCGAATCAGAGCGTCGAGACAATCGGCATCACTCATTTCGCCGACGATTGCATGAACCTTCTTTGTGACCCGGTCGATAGCCGCAGTCGCTTCCACAGTTCGCTTCTCGATCTCTGTTAGCCGTCCTGGAAGAGACTCGATTTGACCTTCTGTTTTAACAAGGGCGTTCTGAATCTTGCGAAGCTCATTCTCCGCAGCTTTAACACGCACCTTAGCCTCGTCCAGTGCGCTGGCCGCTGGAATCTTCGGCAGTACTCTAACAGTCTGCTCGCAAACTGGACACGGCTCACCTTTCTTTAGACCCGCTCTTAACTCGCGATGAGTATTCTGGACGCTCAGATGCTCGTAATGTTCTTTTGCCTCGTCGAGGGTCTCCTGGGCCGTAGCGCGATTTGACTCGCCGCTCTTAAGCTCGGCAAAAAGCGATTCCCTTTCTCCGTGCAATTGTCCCTTCTGCGTCTCGAGCGCCGCCAACGCCTGCCGCTTTGATGGAAGCTCTCTCAAGGTCTCAATGAGGCTCTCCAGCAAATCCGCGGACCCGCGGGCAAGTTTCTTGCTAAGGCCCTCACGAGCCAACGCGCATGCGTTGTCCGCTTCCGTGCGGCGCGCCTCTGCCCGTTTAGACTTCTCGCCTGCACCCGCAGACTGTTCGCGAGCAAGTCGGAGTTGTGCTTGTGCATCTTCGAGCGTCCCAAGCAAGTTCGCCTCTGATCGCTCCACCTGAGCCAGGGTCCCTGCACGCTCGTTCAGCGTTACGAGATGCGCATATCGGGCATCGTCGACGAGGACCGCGGCAATTTCGTCTTCGGCGCGTTGAATCGCCTTCCGAACAGAATCGACTTTACCGGATTCTTCGCTGACGATACTAGATGCTCTCAGATGTTGCCGCTGAACTTCCGTCCGTGCACTCTGTTGCTGGGCGAGGGATTCTCTACTGCGACGCAGTTCGTTTGCACAACCCAAAAGCTCTTCTACTTGTTTGGCTTCGCCCGCGTTCTCTTTTTGTGCTTTCCGCCTCTGCCAGAGATCCGCCCTCAGCGCTTTCAGATTCTCCACATTGGCACTCGCGTAGTCACGCTCGATGACTCCTTGGTGAGCTTCTTCCTGAGCCTTCAGCTGGTCGCGCTTACTGCCCGCCAATTCACGCATCCGATCGTAAACTTCGAGGCCGAGTAGAGCCTTAAGGATCTCGCGACGTTCTTTGTGCTCGCCCCGCAAGAATGCATCGAATTTACCCTGAGGCAGAATCACAGATCGGGTGAAAGCGTCAAAATCGAGCCCAACAATTCTGCAGACTGCGTCGTTGATTTCGGCTGCGCCCTCCGCCTCGACCGGAATCCATGCGCCAGCATACTTCTCAAGCCGAATCTGTGGCGAGCCGCTACGCTTTGCAGTTCGCGCTACCTGATATCGATCGTTACCGACCGCAAATTCAAGGTGTACCGTGACCTTGTTTACACCATGGCTGATGAGTTCTGTAGCAGTTTTGCCCAATCGGGACGTTTTGCCGTAAAGCGCCCATGTCATCGCATCGAGCAAGGAGGTCTTTCCGGAACCGGTCGGCCCGATGATCGCGAAAAGATCAAGGTCGGAGAAATCGATCTCAGCACGCTCCGCGAAGCTCGTGAAGCCTTCGATCGTCAACTTAATCGGCCGCACGCATGGCCTCCTCACGAAGTTGCCGGAAAGCAGTCAACAAGGATTCGGACGGCGAGACGTTGTCGTTGAATCGCTGGTACCATTCGCTGAATTGTTGTTCGGGAGAAACGGAGCGCCGATCCGGTCGCGGCGATCCATCGTTTGCACCTGAAAGTCGCGAACGGATGATCAAAGCATTCGGGAGTATGCTGCGGATCTGATCCGCGAGGGAAGGGACTGGCTGCTCCACGGTCACGGTCACGCGGAGATAATCGGTGCCAAACTCGGCGGCGCGAACAGTCAGTTCAGCCAAGGTCCCTTCTACGTCGCGCAGCGCCCGCCCCGAGGTTAAAGGGATCACATCTAGATTTGCCGGACGACCGGCAACCGCGTCTACTATAGTGATGCTCTTCCGCTGTTCCCGCTCACCGAAATCGAGTTGCAACGGCGATCCTGCGTAACGAGCTGGCACCGGCGCACCGGGGATATCCTGCGGTCTATGCAGGTGCCCTGCTGCCACATACTGAGCGCTTGCAGGCAGACGGGCGGGAGGTACCGCATAGGGCAATCCCACGTGAACAGTCCATTCACTCCCCGAGGAGTCACTACCATTGAGAAACATATGCCCAAGGAGGATGTTCACAGTCGCGGCGGTAAAGCTTTGGGCAAGAACATCCATCATGCTGGCAACGCGCTCGGCATAATCGGCATACCAGTCTCGCTCCGGGGCCAGCAGTTGCCAGGAGTCAACTATGTAGCGTTCGGATACATGCGGCAGAGCCGCTATCAGAGCCTTCTCTCCGCGCGCTGTAATTGGGACTATACCTCCTTCGTCGGGGCGTGCGGGTTCGGGACAGATGTGAATGCCTAGCGGCGAAAGCAAGTTCTTCAGCGCAGCGAGACGGCGGGGATGATCGTGATTTCCGCAGATCACGACAGCAGGTATCTTGCGCCGCGCGAGTTCTGCGAAGAATCCGAACACCAACCGCTCATCATCGGGATGTGGAGCACGGGAATGAAACATGTCGCCTGAGATCAGGAGACAGTCGATATGCTCACGCACGGCGATTTCAGCAATTTCTGCCAAAACGGCCTCATGTTCTGCAAGTCTGGAGACAACCAGTTTTTTGCCGACGTGCCAGTCCGAAGTGTGAAGCAGTCTCATTGCTATCGTGACCTCGGGAAACTTGCGAACGGGTTCGCTCCCACAGGCACAGCGACCTCGGACGGCCGAGTGGCCCACGCCGGAAAGGGAAATTGGACAAGCAGCGGAATCGGGATTTCGGGCTGTGAAACGATTACCGAACCGGGCTTAAGAATGCCAGCGCGAGCACGGCTCATCACCGGGAGGAACGCATATTCGGCGTGTTGCGCCTCGGCCAAATCCAAGCGCCCTACGACACGAAATGCGGAATTGGCAACGACGCGATTTTCCACCTGGCTGGCAGTCTGTTCAGCGCCAATGAGAATTACTCCAAGGCTTCTACCACGTTCGGAGATATCGAGAATGACGTCCTTAATGGGGCTATGGCCTTCGCGTGGGGCATACTTGTTCAGCTCATCGAGCACTATAAAGACCAACGGTCGGGCTGAGCCGGTATTCTCTTTTTCCTCGAACATTCGCTTCAAAACTACTCCGATCACGAAACGCTTCGCCCTGTCGTGGAGGTTGTGAATGTCGATCACGGTGACTTGCGACCGGCGCCAGTTGACACGCGCCGATTCTTCGACATTGCCCCGGATCAAATGCCCAACTCGGTAGGCGGCCGCTTCAAGGCGACGGAGAAATGCCCCCCGTGTACCGGGAGCGGCACTCGCCGCCCAGACATCAATGTTGCTTGCTATCAAATCCACCACGTCGCTGAATGTCTCCAAACTGCGGACATCAACTCCAAGTAACTGCGCTTCAATGCGGTCGACTATAGCGCTGAGCTGACTTGCTTCGGCGTCAGCGTCAGCAAAAAGAAAACGAAGATAGCGTTGTCGGCAGAACTCCTCGATGGACCAGCAGTAGGCATTGACTCCCTCGGATCGCATACCGGTATCCGGGATGAGAACCTCCTCACCGCGTCTGACCGGCGCGAAGAAGCTTACGCTCTCGAATGGAGTCGCAGGCATTTCCATGCGCCCATAGATCGCAGCAGCTTCGGCGGAAAGAGCATTGTTCGGCTTGTCCAGGAACAGGAGGTCTTCACCCTTGACGTTGAAGATAACTGCCTGTGTGTTTGCTTGCTCGGAGCCAAGCAGGCCCGAGTTGAAGATACCCTTGAGAAGAAAGGTGGCATATGTAGTTTTGGCCGCAACGCCAGAGATTCCCGAGATATTCAGGTGGGCTCCGCGTGTCCCATCGATAAACTCGAAGTTCCCGTAAACCGGTTCGCCATTCCTTGAAATACCTAGGGCAAAGCGCTTTCTCATTGAGTCAAAAAAAAGCGCCCGATCGCGGTCCGTCCCTTCAGCGTGATAAACCGGTTCACCCGGAAGGGGCGGCACGTAGATCTCAGGCTCAATACGCGTAACACTCACGTGTGCCTTCAGCGCGTGATTCAGAGGAAGTATGCCCTGCTCGGACAGGAATACGTCACTTTCAAGGCGAGCTCCTTCGTGCCGAGCAATCAACGAATCCACGATTCCGTAAGAACAAATGCTTCGGTCGTGGGAGAGGCGGCGGCGCACCAGTACGACATCGTCAAGCTGCAACAATATCTCCGGGGGCACCGCGACCCAATATCCGAGAGGTTCGGCATCTATGGTCCCCAAAACCTTACCAACTTCTTGGCTCATATGAACAGTCCTTCCGAGATGCGTCGCTCGATGGCGCGTTGGATTAATGTGGCATTCCCCATCTGATTGCGCAGGTGTTCTTCGAGGGCCCCCACGGGCGTTAGATTTTGCGGGGCTCTGGGATCGCGAGCCGGTGTCGAGGCGAAGCGCGGGAGGTATGCAGCCGATACGTTAGCGAGAGCTAACGCATTATTAAGGCCAGCGGCACCCTTGGCTTCCAGCCGAATAATACCAGACAGGCCGTGGTGAATCGGACGCCTCTCGCCAATACGCAGATACCAACTGTATCTGTCCTTTGCCCCTTCTCGAATCGCAAAAATGGGTGTCCGTTGCCCCATCTGAAGTCGGAAAACTAAAGCCATGTGGTCGGCATCGAGATATAGCCGATGGATCGTCTTGATTACACCGACTATCGGCCCGCGCGGTTCGTTCACATAGGCCAAAGGACCATCCAGGAAGACAATGTCGGAACTGCACGTCTCCGCGAGGTTTGCTTCTGCGTTCCGCATTGCCGTTTGCAGTGCGAGCACGAGGTCTGCGGGATTTGCTCCCGAATGGGACAAGTTCTTGAAAAGCAGCTCAGCGTTTCCCACCCGAAGACGCGTGGAATGTGTACCACCCGAGGTGAGAATGAGCTTCCGCTCGGCGCCGCAGTGGGCAAAGCTCGCTCGACCATCGGATATGACGACGGCGCCGACTGCAAAGGTGGCGAATAAACCATGGACGAGATCGCCGGCTCGCCATCCCACAAGTCGCGCGTCTAGTCTTCGCACACCATCGACAAACCACGCCGAGGCAGGCGGTGTTCCTGGTGGCAGCGCACTCCATGATCCGGTTTCGACAGTGGGATCGATGTCAGCCGCCGTCGGTGCCTCATCCTCTGCGTCGGCTTGTATTGAGGCTGAGAAATCGGAGCTCCACGGATCGAGAAGGAGTCGTACACGGTCTGGATCTTGCTCCGGCATTCCTGACGTTCGCTCAACGATAACAAGTTCACTCTACATCACCGTAATGCAGGACGGGAGAGACTGAACATCATCCTTCTCCTAGCGCCGATAATCCTTTTTCCGAGCCATAATTCACCTCATGCCCGGAATCGGGCAAACAATTCGCACACTGGGTCGGTGAAGATCAGGTCTCATCGGGCATCGAGAGTGGTGTCGTTGATGGGGAATTCAGTCGAATTCAGTCGCCTGCGGCGCTGCTCAGTCCAGCTTAGAGGAACATTTTTCAGGAGCGCGTCGAGGGTCAGATTGGAGGCGTGCCTTCCTTCGAGGATTGCTTCCACGATCTCTGGCGCCAAGAATGCGCTGGGCAATATACGACTGACATAGCGCTCACCGAGACCGGATGCGGCGGCGATAGCCCGCTGATCCTTGAATTCTCCACTCTCTATTCTCCGTACCCATTCATGGGCCCGGCTGACAGCCTTGACGAGAGAGGGCACGGGCTGTTGCCGCTGATTGTTGCCGTAGGACCGGGAATGATCAGCCGCATCTCGCCGCCGCAACGCTAGGCCAGGTGCTGCGGTACATGAGTTGGGTGCGTGAAAATGTAGCTACGGAGGGGCAAAACGTGCGAGGAATTATTGTCGCGAGCGAAGTCGATGATGCATTGCGTTATGCCGCCAAAGGTCTGCCGAATCTTTCAGTGAAGACGTACACGGTTACTTTCTCATTGCAGTCAGAGGATACGGCAGCAGATTCTTGTCCACAACGAGGACGACTGTCGCGCGACACAAGTGTTGCTTGACGCCATAAAGCGTTACCATTGGGTCCGAAAGAAAGGACGTGAACTAATGTCCTTGCATGATGCGTACAAGACGATAGCGGACCTGCGCGATCATTTGGCTCGACACGACAAGCCGATAGCATTTCTTTTCGGGGCGGGCACTTCTTGTTCTGTGAAAACTGCAGGTAGTGGCGCTGATGCAGGAAAGCCTTTGATACCGGCCATTGCCGGTCTCACACAGTTATGCCAGCAAGCGGTGGAGGAATTGGGAAAACCATACCCGGAAGCGTGGCTGAGCCTCGCGGAGCAATGCTCTGCAGACGGACGACCGGTGCAAATTGAGGAAATCCTGTCACGACTCCGAATGATGCTAGGTGCGATGGGTGCAAAGGACCAACTCTTGGGACTTGACCGAAGCGGCGTTTCAAAGTTCGAAGAAACGGTGAGGCACACGGTGGCGAAGGCTGCGAATCCGCCGACGAATCTCATCCCTGAAGAAACACCACATCGATCGATGGCCCGCTGGCTAGCGAAGACCTCACGGCAGTTTCCCATCGAGATATTTACCCTGAACTATGACGTTCTTTTTGAAATGGCTCTTGAGACAGAGCGAATTCCGTTATTTGACGGGTTCGTTGGGAGTTATAGACCATTTTTTCTACCCGACAGCCTGCGGAGAATCGAAAGTGCTCCAGGGGCAAGCTGGGTCCGCCTCTGGAAAATGCATGGATCGGTTACATGGCGTCGCGAAGACAGTGACGGTCGCTTGAGAATTGTTCGCCGAGAGCCAGATAATTCCGGGGAAATGATCCTTCCGTCGTTTCAAAAGTACGACGAATCACGACAACAACCCTATGCGGCATTTATGGATCGCCTCAGCCGATTTCTTGATCAAGACGATGCACTTCTTGTTACCTGTGGGTTTAGTTTTGGCGACGAGCACATAAACAATCTGATCTTTTCAGCGATCGAGAATAGGACTCGAACGCATGTCTATTCACTTCAGTTTGAGGAAATCATTGAGGGTCACGACCTGTTAAGGCGCAGCCAAAAGCAGCGCAACCTCATCGTAATCTGTCCCAAGGTAGGCATAATCGGTGGACGTCGTGCTGAATGGAGACTCGAACAGCCTGCACCATTCGTAGAGATGGTATTTGAAGCAGATGCGGACCCTGGAACTGGTGCGCAACAGAAGACCGGACAGATGAGAATTGGTGATTTTAGGAAATTTTGTGCATTTCTGCAGTCCATGGGTGACCGCTAAGGGACGTTAGGTGGCGATTACTGATCCAACATTCATCGGGCAGGTTGCTTCTGTCAGTGGCGGAATCGTTCGCGTTCGTCTGCGCGAAGATATGCCTACCACTCTCGTGATGATCCACGGGGAGTCATACCGTGTAGGGCAGATTGGAGCGTTTTTCAGAATACCTCTTGGCTATACACAGCTTTATGCTGTTTGCACTCAGGTTGGTGCTGACGCCGCTCCCTCGAACATCGAACAGGGGGAACTTAGCGGGAAGTTAGAAACGGCGAGTGCCGATCGATTAGCGGGATATAGATGGATGACAATCGCGCTCTTTGGCGAATCCATCGGCGCACAGTTTGAGCGTGGCGTCGGGCAGTACCCCACCGTAGGCGATGAGGTTCATATCGTAACGAATGATGATCTGCAAGTTATCTATGGATGGGCACGATCCAAGAAGGGCACCGTGCCTGTTGGCACTATTGCTGCGGCGTCTGGTATCTCCGCAGATCTTAATGTGGCTGGCTTGGTCAGTCGCCATTGTGCGGTTGTCGGATCGACGGGGTCGGGCAAATCAAATCTAGTCAGTGTCCTTCTTAATGCAATTGCCAGCGATGAATTTCCTTCTGCCCGTGTGATCGTCGTCGATCCGCATGGTGAGTATTCAAGTGCCCTCGGTGACAAGGCCTATGTGTTCCGGCTAAATCCCCATGAGGAATCGGGAGAAAAACCACTGCAGGTGCCTTTTTGGGCGCTTCCATTTGATGAGCTGCAATTGATGACGCTGGGGGGGCTACAGCCCAATCATGAGGCTGCGATTCGAGAGCAGGTACTTGATCTTAAGATGCAAGCCGCGACCGCTCTTCAAACGCCACCGCCTGTCGAGACCCTGACTGCTGACATGCCCATCCCTTTTAGCATTCACCGGCTCTGGTACGAGTTGGATCAAGTCGAGCGTAAAACGTTTAGCACTACGGGGGCGAACCAAAGAGAAGCGGACGCATATCTGCCCGAAGAAGTTGGCAACGCAGAGACTCTGACACCAGATAGATACCCTATCGCAAGTCCCTACAACCAAGCCCCGTACAAAAATCAGCGCAAGCGAAATATTGAACGGCAGTTGGATATGATGAGAACTCGCCTTCGCGACGGGCGCTTTAAATTCCTATTTAGGCCGGGCGGTGGCTATGAACCAACGCTCGGCGGCGGCATAACATCGGATCTCGACAATCTTGTTCGCGATTGGGTAGGTCACCATCGTCAGGTGACGGTGTTCGATGTATCAGGCCTTCCTTCCGAAATACTTTCAACAATCGTCGGGACGATGCTTCGGGTGGTATATGACATGTTGTTCTGGGCGCAGGAACTGCCAGTCGGGGGTCGCCAGCAACCTCTTCTGATTGTCATCGATGAAGCGCATCGGTTCCTTCCTGAGGGTGGAAGCACACCGGCTCATCGGACCCTTTCGACCATCGCAAAAGAAGGTCGCAAATATGGCGTTGGTCTCATGCTCGTGACTCAAAGGCCCTCTGAAATTGATAGCGCAATCCTCAGCCAATGCGGATCAATGATAGCGTTACGAACCACTAACTCCGTCGATCGTGCGAAAATCATCGCCGCTCTACCCGATGATTTAGGGGGGCTAGCAGATCTGTTGCCGTCTCTTCGAACTGGCGAGGGGCTCTTCTTAGGAGAGGCCATGGCGATCCCGTCGCGGGTTCGCATATACAAGTCCATGGAAAAACCCGTTGGAGACGATCCTAAGCTCCCCGAAGTATGGCAAGCTGTCGATCGGCCACCTGAAAACGAATATTTGCAGGCGCTTGCGAATTGGCGTGCTCAATCAACATCCAGCCAGAATCAAGTGCCGAACGGACAGAAGTCGGGGGGTAGCGATGCCTGAAATGATCTTTGTGGACTCTGAAACCGTCGAAGCGATGGGCTACGATTCAGCAAGCCGAGAATTGCATGTGCGGTTCGCAAGGTCTGGCGAAACATACGTCTACTATGACGTTGAGGAGTGGGAATTCGAAGAGTTTAAAAGAGCAGATTCAAAAGGTACTTTTCTGAACACCAACATCAAAGGGCGCCATACCTACGCAAAACTTTAGGTCCGAGGAGGGTTTTGTTCCGCGCTTGCGGGGACTAAGCCATCTGTGTTGGGGTAAACCTAACATTCTTGTTACCAGGGGCCATTTGGATGGATTAGGCAAGTGGCAGCTGATTTAGCTGTGAAGATGACACGGTGAAAAAGCTCTTCCCTACAGTCCAGATTTGTGCATGATAAAGGACGTTGTCGCCAACAGTGCGCGCAACCTTTCTCATTTTTGCGATGGCTCGCAAATCGCCAGCGCACAACTATGAATTACTTGTCGTCATGCTAAGCGCGTGATAATCCGGTTTATCGCGCGCACCTATTCTGCGTTTTCCGTGCCACCCAACATTCGATCATTAAACCACTGATCCAGTTCTTCAACACGCTTCATCCCTGTGAAATTCGGCGAGGTAACAAGTGTCTGAAGACTACTCAGGCAGATAGCCCGAATTGCGTGGACATCGCTTTCTGATACGTCCCTCTTACCTGAATGAACAATGGCAGAGCGTAGTTGATAGATTTCATTAACCTGTTCAACAATCGAACGCTTACCCTTGAGAGTCGGCGCTAATAAATGCGCAACTCGTGTGCTCAACTGGTAGGTGATCTCGGTTTTGGTCTGCTTACCAAGGACGGCGCTCTCCAAAGCAATTGCAAAAAGCAGAAATGCCAACTGAGACTTGGGCTCGACGCACGCTGTACCTGCCGTGACATACCCCGCTATGATCCGATTTGCGAAAGTATGATTTTGCACTAGGAGCTCGCTCACAGCAGCGCCTCCACGCGCTTTCAGGAATGAGCCCCATTCATCACGAGACAGGATGGTTCCAGTGATCTTACCTCCAAACTGGGTCAGAACGTTATCGTCGCCCACTTTCACACCGCGGTTAATGTTTTTACGTATAAATGGCTCCGGTAGCCCTCGATAAAGATGGATGCGACTTGGCTGCCAGTCTGAAAACAAAGCATTCAGTACCGCGAGGTGTTGATCCGCCAGCGGGAGGGCCGTATGCAGCGCAGATTCAAGGTCAATCGCTTCGACGCGAGCTCTCACAAAAACCGATGTAACCTTCCCCGCATCGCTGCTTTCGTCAGGATTCTCGGCCCGATTCCTCACAGTATCCCGCAAGAATTGAAGCTTCCCAAATGTTTGCCCGGCACAGTCCAGCGACAAGCCGGCGACCGCCATATCGACTTCCCATTTGTCAGGATCAGTCTTCAGCAACGCCAAGATACGGTCCGCCTGGGCACGGATCGCTTCAGAGCGAGCTTCTGCCTTTGCTTGGGCGATATGAAAGACCGATTCCGCAAGCAGATCATCGAGAGATGCTCTACTCCAAGTTCCATTCTTGGTAACAACCGCACTAATTCTGTCCAGCATCTCTAAATACTCAAGGGCAGCTTCTTCCCGGAGTACAAGATTGCCCCTGACCAGAGGCGGCCCTTTGAGCATCTGCGGGCGCCCTCGCGGTTCGTTTTGGTTTGGCGCTCCTATTCCAGGAGCGGGAAGCTTTCGAGCAAATGCGACAAACAATTGCTTCACGAGATTCGTATTCATCGGATTTTCCATTTTAGCTTCGGATCAAATCGGCACCTTGTGCGAGGCAGAGTCCTTCACCGAGCGCCGCCTCTTATCGTAAATCTGCGTCGTCGTGATGTGTTTATGGTCAAGGAGGTCCTGCACGGATTCGATGGGTTCCCTTGCGTCGAGGAAGAGCGTGGCAAGCTCCTCGCTATGGGGCGAGCGGCGGGGGCGGAAGAGGGGACCGCTCTCGATACTGGCCGCTCTGGCATATTCCGCGATGGCGGCGGCGAAGTGAATGCCCTTCGTCTTGTAGCGATTGCCCTTCAGATGGAAACGCAACGTCGCCTCATCGCCGTCCTGGTGGAAATCCGATACATTTAGTGCGCATCCGGGATTATGATGCCCTTGCTGCCGGAGCGCATTTACGGCCTGCTAATGGCAGCGTAGATTAAATCACGCATCGAGGGACGCCTTGGCACTCATCGAATCATATGTACAGCCATCTAGCTTATATCGATACCGGTCTCTCAAGGATTTTGAGCGCGAGATAGAAGCGATTGAGAGGGGTTATCTTTTCTGCGCCGCATTCACGGCTCTGAATGACCCAATGGAAGGTTTATTTAGCTCTAGTAAACACCTGAGAGAGAGTGGTCATCACCGCAGGATAAGAGAATCGATAGTAGAGAACAAAACGCAGATGGGGATGTGTTCCTTCAGCGAAGTCCACAACCATGAATTGATGTGGGCGCACTATGCGGATCAGTTCAGTGGGATCTGTATCGCCTACAATCTGTCGGCGCTGCTGCGTCACCTGCCCAATAACATTAGCTTTGTGCGCATGTTTTACAACGAGACCGAGCCAACTATCCACCGCACCCGTAAGGAGCCGGGCCATCTAGCAAAAAGGGTCCTGTCCTATAAGAATTACCGATGGCTTTACGAACGCGAATGGCGGATGTTTGCCCCACTAGGAGAGGCATCCTACCGCAACACAGCTTGTGTGACCAGAGTATACCTCGGCTCTCGAATCTCGGCGTCTCACCTAGAAAAGATAACTGAACGGCTCCAGGTATTGAAAATTGTTACGCGCAAAATGACTATCAATAAATATTCTATTCGCTTTGAGCCATGTTGATAATCTATAGGTCCCCCAGAGTGCCAAGATTCTCAAAAAGATCAGTGCCAAAATCCAATGAAGATTACGGCCCGCCGGTTCCTCATTGCTGGTCGCCTTCCTACGTGATAATTCGATTTATCAAGTAATCTCGCGCCCCGCCGAGAGGCACAACCACGCAAGCCTGATGATATTGACAACTACCCTGGTGCTCCCCGGCGCAAGTCACTGCAACATCGAAGAGTCCGTCATGGTTCCAGGGTCAACCGGAATTTTCGCGAGTATGACTTGGTATCCAAAACCTTGAAGTTGCCGCGCCACATTTCTGAGGTTGACCCTGCTAAAAAATGGCAGTCGGAGATCGTGCGCAGATTTGCTAATGACCGCGAAGATGACCATGTACTCATCGGGCATTGGCTTTATGGTGGAATCTGCAAACTGGAACGGGGCGGGTAGTACCTCATTCACCCTCATTCTGAAATCTGAATCCCGGCAGAATAGAGTGCCGGAGGTAAGACCCTGGGCGAAGAGGTGACTGAGCGTGCTCGAACCGCCGTACCGTTTTACATGGATGATTTCCTTCTTGTTGGAATATAGATCGCAGAATTCTATCTGACCCGCTTCACCGGGATACGAGATGAGCTTACGGTCCATGAGCGCTAATTGCGATTCAGGCGCTGCTGAAATCCTTTCGTTGTAAGCTCCCTCGGATTCATCCGCGTAGGGCGGCAGCGTTTTGTTTTTATCGTAGAGTGCCGCTACGGAATTATTGACGCTTTCCATAAAGTTCGCAGCGATGCTATACCAGTTGCCATTATTGAGGAGGTATGGGCGGCCATCATGTTCAATTTCTGCATAGATGCATCGATAGATAGGCCATCGGTGGACGACGAGATCCGTCTCAGAACTCACCATATGAACATAGCGATGCTTCAACTCCGTGAGCGTTAGATCGATTGGATTCTGATACCCCGCCACGAAGTCGGCCATGTGCAGGTCATCGTACAATGTCGCCTTTGCAGAATCCCGGTACCGGAAGCCCTCGACGGTCGTCCAGGTGATGGGGTCCGGCACAGCGAGCCAAAGCCGTTCGAACTGATGATTTCTGAGACGGTCGAGCAGAATATCGTCCAGGACAGCGAGCCGCTGAGGATCGCGGACGGTGCTGATGTGATCTACCCACGGGAAATGCTCGCGGTAGCTCGTAGCCCCAAAGGCCTTCAAGTAGTCAGACAGCAGTCCAGGGATCTTTTCCAGTGTGATACGAACCTTTGTATTGAGCGCGTCCTTGCCGGTCAGGGTCGTTCCGAACCTCTCGTCTATCGGTTTACCAGTGACCGCGCGAAGGAGATCCTGCTCCACATCCAGACCGAAGTCCCCGATAGGTGCTTCTCGGCTTGCTTGTATCTGCGACTGCTGGGAAATTGTGTCGAACGTCATCCGGTCGATGCTGCGAATCCGTGTAGGATCGACGGCGTTGAGCGTAACCCTGAGGCCAAAATGCTCTTCCCAGCATCCGGGAACGAGAAGACTGCGACCGTATCCGAAGGTGATGGCGAATTCTCTCTCGTCAACGGTCACTAGCAAGAGGGCCGCGCTATTCGAATTCACCATTTTCGGCGCTTCCGTCATGGCCGACTTAAGAAACGACAGCCAGGAAGGCACGTGGTCCTCGGAGGGCCGAATGTACAGTGTGCCCTGATGGTCGCCGATGGCTATTGGCAACTCGACGGTCGTCGACGTCTTCTGAACCGTAGCTGAAGTATCAGACTTCAAGAGAAATATAGTAAGCGCGCGTGCTCGCCCCTTCGAACGCATCGTCAGCTCCAGAAATCTGCGGGCCTTCTACCTCCAAGTCAATATTTGACATGGAACGTGGGACTATCCTCCGGCCGCGTCTTTCGCCGGTCGTAGAGCCGGGTCGTAGACACGTTAGCATGGCCGAGCCATTCCTGCACCTTGGCGATGTCCGCCTCGTTTGAGAGCGCATTCGTCGCGGCGGTCGCGCGCAGCGAATGCACACACAACCCGTTCACTTCTGCGTTGATGCCGGTTTCCCGGCCATTTTTGCGCAGGATATTGCGGTAAATGGAGCCGGGATCGAGATGCTTATCGAGCTTACCTGTCCTGTTGTTCTTCACCGGCCTGAACAGAGCTTCTTCCAGGTTTTTATGTTCCTGCCCCCCGCCGTGTTTCCCCATTTGCAGGTATTCGCCGATGAGCCGAAGCGCCATCGGGTGGACGGGAACAAATCTGATCTTGCCGCGCTTGCCGTGGATGCGGAAGTGCATGACGCCCTCACGGCTCTGCAGGTCCTTGAGACGCAGCAGCCACAGTTCCTCGCGCCGGATACCGTGATAGAGCAGGGTGGCGAGGATCGCGCGATCTCTTACACCCTTCAGCGTGTCCGGGGCAGGGGCCTCCAGCAGCCGCCGCGCCTGCGCATCGCCGAGCGCGGGGGTGCTTCCTTCGTTGCTCAGTGCCGCGGGCCGCTTCACGCCATCGACGGGATTGCCGAGGACCGAATTGCGCTCGCACAGATAGTCAAAGAGCGATGACAGCGCGGAGAGCTTGCGCCGTATGCTCGACGGAGCCAGACTGCGGGCCTCCATGTACTTGCGCCAGGCGATGACATGCGACCGGGCGACGGTCCGCAGCGATTTGATTTCTCTGAGACCTGAGAAAGCCAGGAACTCCGCGACATCGACTTTATAGGCGCGGCGTGTTTTGGATTGGGAATGTTGGCGAGCCATTCCAGTTCGGGAGGAATATCGGAGAGTGCGCTGAACTCGGCAGGATTTAACGCTTCTTTACTGATAGGAACCAGGTCACGTGTTACCACCCGCCCCGCCGTGCTTATGTTTCTAACGCGATAATGGATTTTATCGAGCTAGAAAGTCAATCCCTGAAACTGTGAAACAACGCCGTTGAGGTTCAGCCATCTATCGGACTTAATATGGGGCCTCCTGAACCTGACAGCCCACATCACGAAGCCAGCGCATCGTGGGGACCTCTGAACTGAACCCGTTGCTCATTCCAATCGATCGAAACGTAGCCGCGGAAGTTCTCGAGTGTTAAGTGGGAAGCATGCTTTCCTTCCAGGATCGCCTCGGTGAGGTCGGGCGCGAGGAAGGCAAGCGGGAGGATTCGACCGACATAGCGTTCGTCGAGGCCGGTCGCCTCCGCAAGCGCGCGTTGATTCGTCAACTCGCCTCGGAGGATACGGTCAACCCAATCGTGCGCTCGAGCCACGGCGCGAATCAGCGAGGGAACAGGATGAGCTTTGCCGTGGTTTGAATCCGGGGGAAGTTGAAACCGGACCTCTCCGCCGCAACGCTTGAGCTGCGCATTTGCTCTCAGGACGAGCAGATTGGCGACATCTTCCGTGGATGACTGCATCGCAGAATCCGAGTCTTTCCCGAGGAGTTCTCGACGAAGCGCTTGCTTGTTGACCTGTACCTCGATCTGCTCGTCATGCACAACGATGCGGGCTACGGCAGACTTCAATAAACTTTGGGTCTTATCTGAAGAGTCGCCAGGCCGCTGTATCGCTTCCAATAGACGCTGTATGTCGTCTGTGCTGGAGGAAACTTCATTGAACAAATCGAGCAGCCGTTGTGGCGATTCCAGCAGTTCTTTGAGTTGCGAGATGACCAGGGCCTCGATCTCCTCGGCCGGCAATCGCACCGGACCCCGGTCTCTCTTCCCGCGACCGTGGATGACTGCCTGGGATACGTAGTAGCGATAACGTCGTCCCTTCTTGTTCGCATGGGACGGTGTGAAGCGGTTCCCGTCAGAGTCGTAGAGCAATCCTGTAAGAATGCTTTGCCCTGTCGTTCGCGGCCTCCTCCGCTCCGCTTGCAGGTTTGCCTTGAACCGGGCCTGTACCTGGTCCCACAGAGCCTGATCGATAATGGCTGCGTGCTGTCCGGGATAAGAGGCTCCCTTGTGGGTGATTTCTCCCAGGTAGATCCTGTTCTGGAGCATGCCGTAGAGAGCGCCGCGCGAATAAACGGCTCCTCCGGAGACTCGTCCCGTCCTGCTGATCCGCTTCTTGCTCTGCATGCCCCGCTGCTCTAAATACGCCTTGAGTCTCGAAACACAACCCAGCTTCAGGTACAGCTCAAAGATCTGTTTGACTGCATCGGCATCCGGACGATGGACGACCAGGTTGCGATCCCTCAGCTCATAGCCCAGGGGAACCACCCCTCCCATCCACATGCCCTTGCGCTTAGAGGCGGCAATCTTGTCGCGGATACGTTCTCCAGTCACCTCCCGTTCAAACTGGGCAAAGGACAGCAGCACATTAAGAGTCAGTCGTCCCATGGAGGTGGTGGTATTGAATTGCTGGGTGACCGACACAAAGCTGATGCCCTGCTTATCGAATGTCTCGACGATTTTGGCAAAGTCAGCCAGCGATCTCGTTAGGCGGTCGACCTTATATACAACGACGGTATTGATTCTCCTGG